>Ga0209253_10000060_pt1 | contig 70851 bp, 68 predicted proteins | sample FrelakmetBRP12BR_FD_187145 | JGI IMG/M metagenome (GOLD analysis project Ga0209253, IMG submission 187145) | Freshwater lake sediment microbial communities from the University of Notre Dame, USA, for methane emissions studies - BRP12 BR (SPAdes)... | ecosystem: Environmental > Aquatic >...
TGATCTTCCCTTTCGCTGGAGCGTCAATCCCTATCGCGGCTGTTTTCATGGTTGTGCCTATTGCTATGCGCGTCCCTCGCACGAGTATTGGGGATTCGGAGCCGGAACTGACTTCGAGTCTAAGCTGGTGGTGAAGGAGGACGCGACAAGTCTGTTGCGTCAGGCGTTTGCACGTCCGTCCTGGAAGGGCGAGCTCATCGTGTTTTCGGGGAATACCGATTGCTATCAGCCGCTGGAAGCCTCCTACGGGTTAACGCGAGCTTGTTTGGAGGTGTGCGCTGATTATCGGAACCCGGTGGGGATCATTACGAAGGGTGCATTAGTGCTCCGTGACCTGGATGTGTTGGCGAGGTTACGTCAGAAGGCCTGGATACGGGTTTATTTCAGTATTCCGTTTGCCGGTGATGACACAGCCAGAAAGATGGAGCCTCACGCTCCTTCAGTCGGCAAGCGATTTGAGACCATGAAAGCCCTCTCTGAGGCGGGGATCCCGACCGGCATTTCAATTGCGCCGGTCATTCCCGGTCTTAACGATCAAGCGATTCCCGAGCTGCTTGAGCGGGCGCGGGCCGCCGGCGCAGGCACGGCGACGTTCAGCTTGCTGCGGCTCTCCGGCAGCGCCGAGTCCGTTTTTCTGGAACGAATCAAGGAAGCCTTCCCGGACCGGTTTGCGAAAATCACCAATCGGCTTCGCGAGGTGCGAGGGGGCCGGCTTTCCGAATCAGCTTTCTTCGCTCGGCATCATGGGGCAGGCACGTATTGGCAGATGATCCAGCAGTTGTTCGAGGTGGCCAGTCGCCGGGCCGGCTTTGACCAAGACGTTGAGGATGTGATCCCTGAGACCTTCAGACGACCTGGCGGAGCCCAGACCACATTGTTTGATGACAAGGAGGAAGGATGAAGCACAATCCGGGATTTTTGAAGCTAGTGGACCAGGCCAGGATGCGTGTTAAGGAATGTACGGTGGCCGAAGTTAAGAGCCGCCTGGACCGCGGCGAGGTGTTTCATTTCGTCGATGTGCGGGAAGACCATGAGTATTCCAACGATCATGCGAAGGGTGCGTGCCACCTGGGCAAGGGAATTATTGAGCGTGATATCGAAACAATCATTCCTGAGAAGCAGGCGCCGATTGTCTTGTATTGCGGAGGCGGCTTTCGTTCGGTGCTGGCGGCGGACGCTCTGCAACAGATGGGATATACAAGCGTGGTATCGATGGATGGAGGAATCAAGGCCTGGAGAGAGGCCGGCTATCCGTTTGAATCAGGACAGCCGGCCTAATCTCAGTTCGCTACTTGTTCACGCGGTCGAATTCTTTGATGACCTGTTCCGTGAGATCAACGGTGTCCTTGTTATAGATCACGATCTTCACGGTCTGTTCGCTCCCTCGATCAACCACAATCGAGTAGCCTCCCTTTTCGGCCACGGTTTGTGTGGCAGCGCCGATGCGCTTCATATAGTCGTCAACGAGTTCCTTCTGCTTGCCCTGAAGCTCCTGATTAAATTCCTGGGCGCGCTTCTGGTAGTCTTGAATTCTCGTGCGGAACTGCGCTTCCTTATCCTTCTTTTCAGCATCGCTCAATTTGGCGATCTGCTCTTTGAGCTGCTTTTCATAATTCCGCAACTCTTCTTCGTCACGAGACAGCAACTTTTGTCTGGTGCTGACGTATTCCTTGAGTCCATCGAGGGCTTTCTTGCCGGCTTTGGATTTCTCAAGGACCATTTGCGGGTCAACGACCCCCATCTTGAATGCTTCAGCGGCCTGAACGGGTGTCGAGAGCGGGGCCAGCATCAAAGAGAAGAGGGCGGTAGCAACGAGGGTCTGCACGACCGGGATGCGCATATGAACACTCCTTAGGCTAAGCATGAAACGGCTGTGTGGGTAAGCGTCAGTCAGAATAACGAGGCGTTGAGTGCCTGTCAAGGCAGCAAGACAGGTTAGACGAAGTAGCGGCTGGTGTCGAACTTATGCTCCGTATTGTCGATGAGGCGCACGATGCTGTGACGATAGTCGCCGGACGCCTCCTTGCTGGTGAGGTCCAATTCAGGACCATTGTCCATGAGATTTCCTTGAGGGTCGGCGATGACCTTCACAAGCGGCCGCTCAGCATCCGCCTTCTCGACGGCGGGCCGGAGGACCACGGCCAGCTCATCGGTATCCAGCATGACCAGACTTCCTATGGGCACGATGCCTACGCAGTTCACGAAGAGCTTTAGAAGCGTGGCATCGAAGCTTTTTCCTGATTTGCCGAACATGATGTTGAGGACCTTCGAAGGCGACATCGGTTCACGCCGGTAGACGCGTGAGGAGGTCATGGCATCGTAGCAGTCGGCGATCATGAGGATGCGGCCGGTCAGCGAGAGTTTCCAGGGCGTTTTCAATTTTGGATAACCGGAGTAATCGAGATTCATATGATGCTCGAATGAGGCGGCGGCCATGCGGGCAGGAAGGTTGGTAATTCCGCGCAATTCCGTCAGGCTCAGCACTCCTTCGGTCGGGTGGTTCCGCATCGCGGCCCACTCTTCTTCAGAAAACTCGCCGGGCTTATTCAGAACTTCAAGCGGGATGGTCGACTTGCCCATATCGTGAAACAGTGCGGCCAGTCCGAGATCTGCCAGCGCGACTTTAGGATAGCCCGTCCGATTGGCCAGGGCGATGGAGAGCAAGGAAACGTTGACTGAGTGATTGTGGGTGTATTGGTCATGGCATCGCAGGGTGGTCAAGCCCAAGAGGGTTGCGTCATCCTGCATCATCAAGTCCACGATATTTTGAATGGCCCGCTTGGCCTGCTTGAAGTTGACCGTCCCGCCATCCCGCACGGATCTCTCCAGCCCCCCGACGGCACTGGCCGCTTTGGCATAGGCATTCTTGGACTGGATCTTATGTTGTATTTTCGGGTCTGTGATCGTTTCGCCGGGCTTGCCTGAATCGGATCCGGGATTCTGGTCTTCGCGGACTTCAAACTCGCGGGGATCTTCCAAGCCGACGCCGTTGACCTCACGCCCCTTCAGTTCTTGCCGGAAGTCGTCCACGGATTTGGTAGCGGGGTCCAGGCTGACGAAGAGGTAGGCAAATTCGCGGAGGTCTTTCGAGGTGACCGCAGAGCTAAACGTCAGCCCTCCGATTTTCCATTTATTCAGCGAATCGATGATACTGCCGATCACTGTCATTTGTTGCGCGTTGACCTTGAGATGGCTTTCCCCGAGGAAGAGGAAGTCGTTCTGCAATCGTAAGGTCACCGGCTGATCATGCGCCAGGGTTTGAATCAGCGTGAGCATGGTCTCAACCGGCTTGTCCAGCGCGGCGTTCGTCCGGCCATGAATCTTTGAGGTCTTGATGAGGGTATTGAGTTGCGTGATGAGCTGGAAGCCCAACATCACGAGTTGCTGATCGAGAATATCGCCAGCCTCGGACCCCTGACCGATTTTTTGCGATAGAGATTTCTCGTGTGTCAGCAGCGGCTGCACCTGGTCATCTTTGGCGGCGGGCTGAACGAGCTTGAAATCACTCACGGGGCGTCCTCAGGGTGATTGCGTCGAGGCTGGTTCGTCTTGGGCTGCTTATGAAGCTGCGCGAGCGCCATGTTGCAGGCCTGCCGGATCGCGGCTCCCCCCTTCTTCTGTCCGAGTTCGAGGGTGGCAATCGCGGCTGGGGTTGCCAGTTTGCCGAGTACCTCGGCCGCCAGGACGGCACATTCTTCCTTTTTCTTCCGGTTGGTCCAGGCCCATTCCGTGAAGAGGCTTTGCCAGTAGGGAATGGCTTCATCTCCGCAGGTTGCACGGATCGCTTGATACACTCCGCGTTTCTCGCTCAAAGAGCGTTCCAGAAATGTGTCGTCTGAGAGGATCGAATCCCACTGAGAAAAGGGCGCGGAGTATTGACCCGTCGCCAGGAGTTTCAGTGCGGCGATGCGGATAGATTCTTCGGCATCAGAGAGGCAGAGGATGAGCCGCGCACCATTGCCGTTGGGCTTGAGGAGGCCGAACACGCGGATCGCTTCTTTGCGGACCTGCGCATCCGGGTGTCGGACGAGTTTTTCAACGGCATCGGTGAATTTCGGGTTGTTCCACTTGGCTACAATGGCCAGAAGATTTCTGACGTAAGCAGGCCGTCGATCGGCGAGGCCGCGGATCAACGGGTCGGCGTGGTCTTTGGCCAGGGTATGGAGCGTCTCAGAGACAATCGCCTGATGCGTCGAGTTCTCAAGGTTGGCCAGGAGCGAGCAGAGGAGGGATACGGCGTCAGGGCCCATCATGAGGAGGACGGTGGAGAGTCCTTCAGTGTTCGCGCTCGGAGTCCGGTTCAGGTAGGACTCAATGGACTTGATGTGTTCCGGTTTGCCGAGTCCGGTCAGGAGTGTGGCCAGGTGTTGCTTATGCTCTTCGGCGATATCCGGACGGACGACTTCGGTTTCGTGGAGGATGCTCAGGACGGTTTCAAGGACGGCCCATTTCCCTGCTTGAACCAGCGCCGTGATGACGTGGCCCCAGAGCGAGCAGAGCTTGGTAAGCAGGGCCGGCGATTGTTCTGACGCGAGAATCGCGGTGAGCACGTCCAGGATGTACATCGTACTGTCCTGCCGGCTCTCCATCTCGATTTCTTTGGCAAGGGCGGCCAGTTCCTCTTCCGTGACCTCATAGCCCACCAAGCCTGACTGGAATCGCGTGTTTCGTTGCGCAGCGGTCTGCGTCTCGCTGCTTCCGGATTGCGCGTCTTTCTTCTTGCGTTCTCGATCGAGTAATTCCCGCAGGGTCGAGTCTGATGTCGTAAGAGGGTCCAGTTTCAGGAAGGCATCCGATCCTCCGGACGCTTTCGCAATTTCTTCCGCCGTGACCAGAGTCAGTGCAGCCATGTTCTTTTGCCAGAGGCGGGTGACGATGTCGTCGTCATTTTCCTTGTCCTGGCTTGCCCAAAGGGCGTCGAGAAAAAAGGACAGGTCTTCCTGCGTCAATCCCTGGTGGAGGACGAGTTCGCGAATGCCGTCGGCGTAAAGTTTGAAGGCGAGGTTTTCGCTGCCGCCTTCTTTCTCTGCCTGGTAGACGACTTCGTCCTTGCAGAGCAACTCCGAGCGCGTGACAAGAAACGTCAGTTTGGCGTAGGTGCCGAGATGGCTGGAAAGCTCTTCAAAGAGCTGCTGGGAAAATTTCAGCGCCACAGGATTGGTGTTGCCATAGGTGCGATTGGACTTGGCGGTCTTATCGAGGAGCTTCAGGACGCGCTTGACCGAGGCGACCTCAGGATCTTCAGTCCCCTTAGCCGCGACCGCGGCTGCCATCATCTCTTGTGCGGCCTTGAGATCAGACATAGTGATACACCTATCGGGAGGTCGAAAATTCGTCAAGAAAATCAGTATTCTTGACTAGCAGAACTCACGAAGGACTGTGCGAACTCCATGGCTTGTCAGGCGTGAAGCCGGTCAGTACAATCGTTTCACCATGAGTTCCAAACCGCCCGTTCGTATCGTCTGTTTTGGGGACAGTCTGACCGCGGGGTTTCAATCTCCCACCAGAGAAAACCCTCAAGGAGGCTCCACCCCGTATGGCGAATCGCTACAAGAGAGGATCGGCTCTGCCGGACACGTCTCCATCAGCGGGATCTGCGGGGAACTCACCGGAGAAATGGTCATGCGATTCCGAAAGGACGTTCTGGCTCACGAACCCGGCTTTGTCGTCATTCTTGGCGGCACCAACGATCTCGGGTGGAACGGGCCAACGCATGAGATTATGCGCAATCTGGTGAAGATGTATGAGCAAACCCTGGCTGCCGGAGGAGTGCCGGTGCCTGTGACGGTTCCGTCGCTGAGAGTGGAAGACGCGGGCAACAGTCGGGAAGGGATGGAGTGGGTGGCTGGCCATTTAGAGCGGCGGTATGAGCTGAATGGTCTGATTCTCGACTATGTTCGATCGAAGAATCTCACCGCCGTCGATCTCTTCACCGCGACCGCCGAGCCCGGGACCAACCTCTTGGCCCGTGAGTATTCCAACGATGGATTGCACCTCACCACTGCCGGCTATCGCCTCTTCGCCGACCTGGTCTATCAGCAAGTGTTACAACCAGCATTGTCTAAATAGCTCCCGACGATGTCAGCTCAACTTCAAATCGTAACCGACGCGGATTTCGACCGGGAGGTTGAACGCGCCACCGTTCCAGTCCTCGTCGAGTTCTGGAAACCTGGCTGCGGTCATTGCCAAGCCTTGATGAAGGAACTGGAGCAGTTGTGTGACGAACTCGACGAGAAGGTGCTGGTTCTGACCATGAATGTCGACGAGAACTTTCAGATTCCCGCTGAGTTGGAACTCAGTTCACTCCCGGCCCTGGCCCTCTACCGTTGCGGATCGTTCGAACGATTTATCGGCGGGCTGGGGAAAAAGGACGAGATCAGGAAACAACTGGGTCTTTGAAGAAGAGCGAAGTTACAACGTCCGCCAGGTGCGGCCGTCGTTTTGGATGAGGCGGTCGGCTTCGACTGGTCCCCAGGTGCCGGCTTGGTATTCGGGGAGCCAGCGTTGGCCGGACTGCTGCCAGCCTTCGAGGATTTGGGTGATCCAGGCCCAGGAGGCTTCGACCGCGTCGCGGCGCATGAAGCGTGAGGCGTCGCCTGCCATTACGTCCAAGAGCAATCGTTCGTAGGCTTCCGGCGACGGTCTGCCGAACACTTCCCCATATTTGAAATTCATTTCGACGGGGTGGGTCTGCGCTCTTGTTCCGGGCACGCGCGAGACGATGCGGAGGGACAGGCCTTCTTCCGGTTGGATGCGGAGCGTCAGCACATTCGGGGCTTGCGGTGATTGGCCGTTGGCGTTGAAGAGAATCTGGGGGATGTCTTTGAACTGCACCGCCACTTCGCTCGCGCGGAGCGGCAAGGCCTTTCCGGTGCGCAGGTAAAACGGCACGCCGGACCAGCGCCAGTTTTCGACGAAACATTTCACGGCCACATAGGTTTCTGTGGTGGAATTCGGATTGATACCCGCTTCACGCCGATAACCCGGTACCGGTTTCCCGTGGGCGTTTCCTTCGGTGTATTGGGCTCGTACGGTAAATTGTTCCACGTCCTTTCCGTTGATGGGCCGGAGGCACCGGAGCACTTCCATCTTGGCGTTACGGACGACATCCGGGTCGAGCGAGTAGGGGGGCTCCATCGCCACCAGGCAGAGCAGCTGGAGCATGTGGTTCTGAACCATATCGCGCAACGCGCCCGCTTCTTCGTAATAGGAGGCCCGGCTGCCCACGCCCTCCGCTTCACTGACCGTAATCTGTACATGGTCGATGTATTTGTGGTTCCAGATCGGTTCGAAGATGCTGTTCGCGAATCGCACAACCATCAGATTCTGGACGGTTTCTTTGCCCAGATAGTGATCAATCCGGAAGATTTGCGATTCGTCGAACACGCGTCCGGTGACGGCATTAATCTCCTGCGCCGATTTCAAATCGCGCCCGACCGGCTTTTCCACAATGATGCGGGCGTAGGGGGCTTGCCCGTTGGCTTTGAATGCGACGCCGGAACTGGAGAGTCCTTCACAGACCGGGGTGAAGGAGCTGGGAGGGATACTGAGATAGAAGACACGGTTTCCCGGCAGTTGAAAGGTGCGTTCAAGTTCTTCGGCGCGGGTTTTCAGCCGGGCATAGGTATTGGGGTCGTCGTTTTCACCGGCCATGTAAAAGAGATGGCGGGAAAAGGCGGCCCACGTCTCTTCGATGAGCGCTTGGCGGGAATGTTTCACCACGCCGTCGCGCACGGTCGCGCGAAATTCTTCGTCGCTCATCGACTTGCGACCGAGGCCAAGCACGACAAAGTTCGACGGCATGAGCCCGTCGAGGAGCAGATTGTAGAGCGCTGGGATCAATCGGCGTTTGGCGAGATCGCCGGATCCTCCGAAGATGACGAGTGTCGTCGGCTCGACGGGAGGCAGGGTCTCCTGCGACGGACTGATCTCAATGCGAGAATTCGATGTGGGCATTCAGGGCTCGCTCCTCGTGACGGGCGTTACCGCCGTACGGCATGCCCGCCGAAAGCGTTACGCAGCGCCGCCAGCATTTTTTCCGCGAAGGACTGATCCTGCCTGGATCTGAATCGCGTAAAGAGGGCGGTGGTGAGCGTCGGCACCGGTACATCCTTTTCAATCGCATCCGCGATCATCCAGCGTCCTTCGCCTGAATCCTGCACGAAGCCTTTAAGTTTGTCGAGTTTGGGATCGTCCTTCAGTGCGTCGACGGCTAACTCCAGCAGCCAGGAGCGCACCACGCTACCGTGCATCCAGAGGTCGGCCACGCGGCCCAGGTCCAGGTTGTATTCACTCTTGGACATCAATTCGAATCCTTCGGCGTAACCCTGCATCATGCTGTACTCGATGCCGTTGTGGACCATTTTCACGTAGTGTCCGGCTCCGTGGCCGCCCACATGGGCCCAACCGCCTTCCGGCGCGAGGGTGGTGAAGAGCGGGGTGAGCCGTTTCACCGGCGCGTCTTCCCCACCGATCATGAGGCAGTAGCCGACTTTCAATCCCCAGATTCCGCCGCTGGTTCCGACATCGACATAGTGCAGTTGTTGCTTCTTGAGGTCGGCGGCCCGGCGGACGTCATCGTGGAATCGGGTGTTGCCGCCGTCGATCACGGTATCTCCCGGATGGAGGAGTGCGGCGACGGCCTGCACGGTTTCCTCCGTCGGCGCCCCTGACGGGACCATGACCCAGACCGTGCGCGGGGTCGCGAGTTTCCCGACCAGATCAGCCAGAGATGATGCGGCGATGCACCCGTGGCTCTCGGCCTGCTTCACCAGGTCAGCTGATCGATCAAAGACGACCACGCGGTGATTATCCCGCCGCAAGCGGGCGACCATGTTCATGCCCATCTTGCCTAACCCGATAAATCCGAGTTCCATAACCACTCCTTGGCACAGAGGCGGGTGAGGTGTGTGACGGCGTTTCGTGAACAACTGAGAACAGCGTGCGCCTACGTCCGGGTCCCGTCACGATTCGATTATTTACCACGGAGGGGACGTTTGCACCACGAATTGAGATCGCTAGTCGATCCGGGCCGGATTCGGGACGTCCTTAAAGAGTAGATCGGCAAATTGCCGCCCAAAGTTGAGCCGGTCTGTGAGATTGGCGGTGAGGAGGAATCTGGCAGCCAGTTCAGCCAGGGCCGGTTCGCGGGATGACATGAACCGGTGGATATCGACCGGGGCGGTCAGCCAGAAGCCTCTGATCCGGAAGAAGGCCATCGTGCATTCTTCGAAGAAGAGATTGAGGAGATATTGGGCCAGAGCCGGTTTTTCGGCCACATCCTGAGCCTTGCCCAGCAAATGGAGGCACTCTGCTTTCAGACGGATCTGTTCGTTTATCGACGCCGGGGTGGGGCCTTGCCGGAATCGCAGGTTGGCTTTTTCAATCACTTTGGCGCTGATGCCGTCGTGGTCGAAGAGAAGGCGGGCCTTCCGCAGCAGCGAGGGCAGGCGAGTGGAGTAGGCTAGTTCGTCCTCGACAAGCTTGTATCCGTAATAGCGAATGTCCACGAGCCGTTCACCGGCCCGCAAAATTTCGTGTCCTTCGCGATCGCCCTTGACGAGGGCGATGAGGTCGATGTCGCTGTGCGGAGTCAGAGCGCGTCGCGCACCGGAGCCAACCATGAGGATGCCGACGAGGTCGCCTCCCCGGCGGCCGCGGATATGCTTGAGGGCCATCTCGACACTGTCGTCAAATCCTGGAGGCTCGGGAATAGGTGGTTGCTCAGGAGGCTCCGGGACTTCGAGCAGTTCGGCGTTCAGCTCTTCCCTGGTAGGGACGGATGTAGACAAAGGGCTTTCCATCATGCGCCGGGTATCTGTCGGATGTGATGCGGCAGTGCGCTGAGCCATTGGTCGAAGGGCTGCTCGGCGTCGACGATAATTTCCAGCTTCCCGTTTTGCAATCGGCGCACGAGTCCGGGGGTTTCCGGAGAAAGGGGGATCTCGACCCATTCCCGATTGAGCCCGAGCGCATCGGTGACTTCAAGAATGCGACTGATGTGCTGAAACGAAACCATCTGGAGTGGCATCACGTGTCTCGCGTGAGTAGTCGGACATTGTATGTGTCGTTCAAAGTCGGTGTCAACGGACGAGGGGATTAGCTGAGCACTCGGACAAAGATGTCGACCGCGTCGTCGATCTGTTTCGACGAAATATTCAGATGGGTGACGGCTCGAAAGCTCCGGCCTCCGATTGCGTGGATCAGGACGCCCTGTTGTTTCAGTTGGGCCACGATGTCGTCCGGCGTCAAGCGATGCTCGGGGATATCGAAGATCACGATGTTGGTCTCGACATGTTGGGCCGCGATGCGAATAGCCGGAATCTGTTGCAGTGCCCGGGCCAGTTTCTTGGCATGGTCGTGATCCTCTTTCAAGCGCGTGACATGGTGCTCGAGCGCGTAGATGCCGGCGGCGGCGAGGATGCCGGACTGGCGCATGGCCCCGCCGTACATGCGGCGGAAGCGACGCGCCCGCTCGATCAGTTGCGTGTCGCTGGAAAGCAGGAGCGAGCCCGCCGGGGCGCCGAGCCCTTTCGAGAGGCAGAATGAGACGGTTTCAAAATGTTGTGCGTACGTGGCGGCTGGGAGGGTGGTGGCTGCGACGGCGTTGAACAGCCGGGCGCCGTCGAGGTGCATCGGAATGCTGTGTTTCTTGGCGATGGTGCGAATCTTCTCGATCGTGGACAGGGAATAGATGGTTCCCCCGCCGCTGTTATGGGTGTTCTCAAGACAGATTAATCCGGTGGGGATATTGTACGGGTCTTTGGGGCGGATGGCCGCTTCGACCTGCTCGGCGGTCATGATGCCCCGATCGCCGACGACCCAGTGCAGTTGGACACCCGCGAGGGCCCCCGCGGCGCCCTGTTCGTACCGTACGATGTGCGCCTTGCTCTCGACGATCACTTCCTGACCCGGTTGTGTATGCGCGCGGATCGCCAGCTGGTTGGCCATGGTGCCCGAGGGCACGAACAGGGCTGCGCGTTTGCCGAGCAAGGCCGCCGCCATGTCTTGCAACCGATTGACGGTCGGATCCTCTCCATAGACATCGTCCCCCACTTCGGCGCGGGCCATCGCTTTGCGCATCGCATCGGTTGGCTGGGTGACGGTGTCGCTGCGGAGATCGATCATGAGGCCTCCTGAGGCAGGATGTTGAAACAACCTGCCAGCGGCGTTCCCTGCCTTCGCCGAAGCGCTTCGCGCAGGCAGGTCGCATCGCTCAGGTCCTCAACGTACTCCAGAAAGTACGCCTCGGTCCTTCGCTCGCTGCGGTCTTGCCCGCGGAACGACGCGTCTCGGCGCGTCGGGGCTGGGCGGGTGCAACTGGTCGTCTGTTTGAGCATCCTGCTGATGAGCGTGTGAGTAGTAGATATCCCGGGCCCATTCTAGCAAATTTTTTCTCTTGCGGGAGAGGAGAAGGGTGGGGCACTGTCTGCGGCACGAATCGGAAGGATGCCGTGTCACGGTTGTTGCTCTGGAAATGGATGAAGGTCGAAGCCGACGAGCAGGTCCCGCTGCTCTGGTCGTTTGCCTATTTCTTTTGCCTCCTCTGCGGGTACTACATGCTCAGGCCGGTACGTGATGAGATGGCCATTGAGGGTGGTGTGCAACATCTGCCATGGATGATGACCGGGACTTTTCTCACGCTGCTCATCGCTACGCCCCTGTTTGGGTTTCTGTCGGCCCGGCTTCCCCGTGCGCGACTGATGCTCTCAGTCTATGCCTTTTTCATCAGTCATCTGCTGCTGTTTTTTACGGCGATGACGGCTCAGTGGCATCCCGAATGGGTTGCCCGTGCGTTTTTTGTCTGGCTCTCGGTTTTCAATCTCTTTGTGGTGTCGGTGTTCTGGAGTTTCATGGCCGACGTGTTTTCTCCTGCGCAGGGCGCGCGGCTATTCGGGGTGATCGCCGCGGGAGGAAGCACTGGTGCGATCGTGGGTCCATTGATGACAACGGGAGTGACCTACGCGTTTCCGATTCCTGTTTTGATGCTGGCCTCGGCGGTGTGGCTTACGATGTGCGGGATCTGTATCTGTCGCTTGGACCGGTGGGCCGCAGCCCACACCACGCGAGGGAAGATCGAGGAGGACATGCCTTTGGGTGGCAGTATGTGGGCGGGAATTCGTGCGGTGGTGGCGTCCCCCTATCTTTTGGGAATCTGTGCGTATCTCTTTCTTCTCACGATGTCAGCGACGGTGTTGTATATGGAACAGACTGCTTTGGTGGGGCGTGAGGTTCCCTCGCCTGAAGCGCGCACGCGTCTCTTTGCCGTGATGGATCTGCTCGTGAATGTGCTGACCTTTGCGACGCAGGTGTGGGTGACGAATCGACTGGTGCTCCGCTTTGGGCTGGGGGCGGCCTTGCTCGTGCTTCCTATTATTACGGTGGTAGGATTTTCGGCGATCGTCGTGAGTCCCGTGCTGCCGGTCTTTCTCGCACTCACGGTGGCGCGGCGGGTCGGAGAATATGCCATTGCCAAGCCGGCTCGTGAGGTGCTCTTTACGGTATTGAACCGCGAGGACAAGTACAAGGCCAAGAACTTCATCGATACAGCCGTATCGCGAGGCGGCGATGCCTCGACCGGCTGGCTGGTGTCCGGGGTCAAAGCTGTGGGAGCGACGACTGGCATTCTGGCTGGTGTGCTCGTGCCGATGATGCTGCTCTGGGGCTGGATCGGGTGGAGGCTGGGTCGACAGGAAGCTGCGTTGCAGCGCGGAGAGCCGACTGCACGGTAGAGGCTCGTCTTTACTCCCTAAAAAATCGCATGTTATAGTCGCACGCTCGCGTAGCCGTTCTTTTCTCACGGGGGGTCACATGCCGGAAGTTCCCGTTAAGATGTATATCGATAAGTTGTTGAAATCGTGCCGCGATGTGCAGCGTCCATTGGCGTTGCTTTCGGGCCCGGTGAAGGATCGCGCGCTGCGTGCTATGGCGGATCGGTTGCAAGCGGATGAGGAACAGATTTTTGCTGCGAATGTGCTGGATGTCGATGCAGTGGGGAAGACGCTGCTTGGGGAAGGGTTGCGGGGAGAGCGGGTAAAGGAAGCGGTCACGCGCGTGCGGATGATGCCGGATGATGTGAAGGAGTTGGCCGAGCGTCTTCGTCTCATCGCTGATTTGCCCGATCCGGTTGGTGCGGTAACCAAGCGGTGGGAGCGGCCTGACGGGTTACAAGTAAGCCGGGTCCGTGTGCCTATCGGGGTGGTCGGTGTGATTTCAGAAATGAAACCGTTGATCACCGTGGAGTCCTTGGCCCTCTGTCTCAAGTCCGGGAATGTGTGTGTCTTTCGTCCGGCGTTCGAATGGAACCGGACCCATCAGGCCATTGAATCACGCATGCGTGAAGAGGCGGAGCGCGCAGGAATTCCCGCTGGTGCATGGTTACTGGTAGACCGGCCCGAGAAAGAAGTGGCGCTCGAAATCATGCGCGCCGGGAAGAGCGTGGACGCGATCGTGCCCCGTGGCGGGCCCGGACTTCGCAAGACCATGCATGATCAGGCCAAAATGCCGATCCTCTGTTACGACTACGGGATCAGCCATGCCTATGTCGATGCGGATGTGGATATTCCTATCGCGCAGAACGTCGTCATCAATTCAAAAATTCAGCATGCGACGTCCACCAATTCTATTGATACCCTCTTGGTGCAGCAGGGGATGGCGCGGCCGTTTTTGGCGGCGCTCATTCGCCGCCTGCTTGAAGAATATAAGATTCAGGTGATCGGCTGTCCAAAAACCGTGGCGCTCATGGGGCAAATGGCGATGACCGGACACGAAGCTGTCACACCGGCCACCGACGAAGACTGGGACCGGCAGTTTCAGTCACCGGTCCTGGCGATCAAGATGGTAGCAGGGCTCGATGAGGCGCTGGCGCACATTGCCGACCATGGGCCCTGCCTGACGGCCGTGATTGCCACGTCCGACTATAATTCCGCGATGCGTTTTTCGCGCGAGGTGGATGCGACGGCCGTGATGGTCAATGCCTCCACGCGGCTCAACTCCGGCGACGGGTATGGGATGGGGCCGGATATCGGTCTCAATCTGTCCCGCGTGCAGCCGAAAGGGCCGATCGGACTCGAACAGCTGACGAACGAGAAGTATGTGGCGTTCGGCGGCGGACAGTTGCGGCATCCGCATCCGGTGCCGGATACCTATGAAGACGCCATCATGCTGAAGCGCGCGTAGCAGGATGCTGAAAACGCCTGCCAGCGGCGTTCTCATCATCCGTGAAGCGTTCCTCGTGAAGCATATCTCGCGAGCGTGCCTCCGCCGATCCTACAACGAAAGACGAACGACGCTTCACGAACGACGGACGAAGCGGACGGCCTTGCTGGACAGCCGTTTTGAGCATCCTGCCCGTTGTTCGTACGGCCCGCCGATTTCGTTCCGCTGATCCGGTATGTCGACCGATTCTCTGCAAGCCTCCCTTCATGCTCACCTCGCCCACTGGGGCCTTCGATTGTTCTCGTCCGATGCGGACTACTTCGCCTGGCAGCGGGCGATGCTGTCGGCGGCGGATCTGAATCAACTCGCTACGATGGTTGAGCGGAAGCGGGGCGGTGCGCGCCATGATGAAATTGCCTTCTATGATCTGACCGCATCTCCCAGAATTCTTCCTGTCCTCTATAGCCAGCGCTACGAGTATTTCATCGAAATCGGCTGCCGGGTATTGCCTCGAATCGGCGCGGCGACCACGGTCCTGGATTATGGGTGCGGGGTGGGAATTCTCACCACCTTTTATGCGCGGCAGTATCCTGAGCGGCAGTTTGTGGGAGTTGATCGCTCGCCCGGGTCTATTGCCGTAGCGCAAGCAATGGCCCATGAGCTGAGGCTGTCCAATGTCCGCTTTGAGTGCCATGACGTGGAAGCCGACGCGCTTCACGGATCGTATGATCTCATCATTGCAACTCATGCGCTGGTTCAAGCCGAGCAGGATCCGGGAATACCGAGTCGTGACTGGACGACCTTTGAGCGGGCGCATGATGAGCAGCAGCAGGCGGCGTTTGAACAACGGACCGGCATCGGTGTGCGACTGGATCGGCTTGGTGCGGTGCTCCACTCTGGCGGGCATATGATGATTTTCGAGAAGACGCGCCAACTCGCCAGGAGGGTGCCTTTTCAACGGGCCCTGGCTCGACGGGGCCTGCAATTGGTTGAGAATCCCGAGCCGGTCCGATATCGGCTCGTTGAGGAGATTGCCGATGACGGGCCGTTTTATGTGGTGCAGAAGGGGAGCTCTCTTCCTCTCGCATGGAACGAAACGCCGGAGCCGGACGAAGCCCCGTCGTTCGATCGATTGATGCTTCAATCAGTCCCACATGATCCGCAAGATCCGGACATACCACTGTATGAAAATCATTGGCCGTCTGCACAACGGGCGTGGGAATCGCTCGCGGATCGTCGGGTTCAGCAGGAGGAGACCCGCCAGGAGGCGGATGGTCGGCAACTGCATGTCGAACTTGGATCAGCGGAAGGGCTGGTCTATCTCTACTGCGCCAACATGTTCGATCAGCGGCAACTCATCCTGGTCGAGGGAAGCCGCAAGGGAATGCTCGACTCGTATTATCGAGAAATTCTCTCCTCGTGACAGCGGCTGTATATCGGGCGTTGTAGCCGCCAGATCTTGGATGGGTCGTGCCGCGTGATTGGCGAACGCGATAGGGATTGCGCTAGAATGCCGACCTCCAAGGAGGGTGCATGGAACAGCCGGAAATCGAGCAGTCATCTCACGACGACCTCATTCACAAATTGCATGAGCGTCCGCAGATTCCGTTGACGGAATGGCTGCGGGTGCCGGCGCATGTGCATTACAAGGCGTTTCGGATGGCCGATCCTCCGACGCAGCGCCCGGCGAGCCGTGAAGAGTTTCGCCGTCTGGTCGAATCGTTTCAGATGGCTCCGAACCATACGGTGTTGCGGGAGACGTTCGGCTATGCGGTGAAGGTCGCGGCGAACGGGGATCGCTTGATCGTCGTGTGGCAGGCGCATACGGAATACTACAGCTATCAATTGTGGCATTTGCCGGGAACATCAGGCAGTCAACTCACGTTCGGGCCCCTGACCTTTCCCGACTATCGCTTTTCGATCACTCCGCTGGGAACCGAGGTTTGCCGGTTGGATATTGTGCTGCGAGCCGAGGCGATTCCGTCGCGTGACGACCTTCGCCAGATGTTGCCGGGCCCGGTGGCCTACGGCAGCCGGATTTTCGACGATGAGACGACGGTGGTGACCAGTTTCACTCCCGATGAACATCGGCGGGAGCGGTATCTGGTGAGTGTCGGGTCCGCGCGGATCGATGTGTCGCACCTGAAAGATATCGTGGATGCGGTGGTGCGGATCGAGACCTATTATCATTTACTGCTGATGCAGAAACCGCTGTTTTCTGCCGCGATCGATTCGGTCTACAAGTTCGAACAAGTCCATCTGAAGCAGAGGGAGATTATCACCGGGCATATCAGCCATGCCGATGCGTTGGCGCTGCAACGGTGGTTGAATAGTTTGACGCAGGATCTGTTGAAGACCAATCGGCTTGCCGGGAAATTGCATTTCGAATTATCGGCGGCGGTGCCCTACGACAAGATTGTGCATGCCACGCTCGCGTCCATGGTCGAGCGGCCCTATGCCCCGCACCGGCCGCTTTCCGATTACATCCTGAGCGGTGTGACCGGCGTGGCGGACGGCTATCAGCAGTTGTTGAAGCGGATCGAGACGCTGAGCAGCGGATTTGAGGGGATGATCGCCATCATCCGGACCCGTGTCGATTTGATGCTGGAGTCTCAGAATCTGGCGTTGCTGATGAGTGTCGACAAGACGACGAAGAGCCAGGCGATCCTCCAGCATACCGTCGAAGGGCTGTCGGTGATTGTGATTGCCTACTATCTCAGCGGGCTTGCCGGATATATTTTTAAGGGCCTCCATGAAATGGGGTGGATGCATAACCCGAACGTGGCCTCTGCCGTGTTTGTTCCGGTTGCCATCGGACTGGCCTTCCTCATCACCACGCTGAGCCGGAAGTATCTTCATAAGAAGCTGCAGACTGAGAAGCCTCACGCCTAATCGGTCGGGCCGGAGCTCATCGTGACGGGGCATGAGTGTGGCTGACGCCGTGACGGGTGTCCGGTCCTCAGCGCCGGTCGGCGGTGACAGCCATTGACTCTACCCCTGCGGCCCTGTAGGGTGCAGATGACGTAGCGAGCCTCGTCGACTGTCCCATCTCTCGCGCCTCCCTCCTTGTTTGGTTCCTGCGCGTCTGATTCTCCGGTCTCCGCCGCTTTTACGCCGGTACTTCCGTCTCTATTGATCGAATGCGGTCGCGCATTGCGCCCGTTGTCTGTTTCCTGCAGATGCCGGGGTTATTTACTTACAGGCCAAGGGGGACACGATGAATCAGGAACAGTTCGGACAATTCTGGTTGCAACTGAAGAAGCCGCTCAAGACCACGTGGGGCAAGATCACAGACGAAGATCTCGTCGAGATCGCCGGCGATGTGGCGAAGTTCGGCATGGTGCTCCAGAAGCGCTATGGGGAAGTGCAGAAAGAGGAAGTCAGCACCTGGGCGAATCGCCGCTATTCCACGTGGACCGGCAACTATATCGGCTATAAGGATCCTGAACCGAAAGCCTAGAGTTCACCGGTGAGACGGTGCCGCTTCCTTGGCTGCGAGGAGGCCCTATGGGTCCACTAAACTGGAGTGAGTGTCATGAAGAAAATTGTGATCAATACGAGTAATGAAGAGTTCTGTGTGAGCCATAAAGCCTTCATGCGGTTGCGTGAATTGGGACAAGCTGAAGCCCTGGGTGAGGCGAATCCTGGTGTCTATTGGCCGAACGCGGCTGCCGTTCGGGAACCCAGCCTGAATCAGTGCGGCAGGCTGATTCCGCGTGATGATCAACATCTCGTGCGGGTGGTCGAAGAATTGGCTTCAGAGGCAAACGGGCATTGCGCCGAGTTGAAGGTCGTGTCCATTCCGGACGATGTGAAATGGCAAATTCAGAATATAGGCGGCCAGGAGCGGATCAGCGAGGTCCATCGCACATGGTGTTAAGCGGCACGGTGTGCCAGCGCCCCCACGCAGGCGCTGCATTGCCGGTTCTTGTCATGGGGCAGGGCTGGAATTCATCGAAGACCCAGCCAGTGCGCCGCATGAGCTATGAACAGGTTGGGAAGTAGGGGAATGATGAAAGACGACGTTCGGAAACCGGTGCCGGAGAAGCAAGCGCAGACCTCCCCTGTGCCTCATTCGACGAGTCCGTATGGCGGGGAGCTGACGTGCAGCGAAGGGCAAGTTGACGACCTCCTTGCAGAGGGCGAATCGACAGAGTCAGAGGAAGAAGACGAAGCGAGCGAAACCCTGGAGCAGTCTCCGACGAGCTCTACGGAACGGAAGTCCCTGCCCAGCTCTAAGTCCAACCGGAAGCAGAAGTAGCAAACGCATCGGGTGATGTCGTCATGAGCGAGGGTCGTCGCGTTGACAGGACGCGATCCGGCCGGTAGCCTGCGGTCTGCACCAGGTTTTATCGAGAACATGCCGTGATATCCCGTTGGTGTCTTCCTCAGCACGACTATTGGTCCACGCCGTTTGCCGAGTCCTTGTTGCGGCATCTCGATCTGTATCCAGGCGCCACAGTTCTTGATGTGGCGGGAGGCCAGGGTATTCCTGCGTTCTACGTGGCTGAGCAGGTTGGTTCTGGCGGGCAGATGCTCAGTATCGACGTGAGTGCCGGGCAGGTGGCCCGCGCGCGGTCGATCCAAGGCTCTCAGCTTCCCTGGCTGCGATTTGAGTGTGTCGACATGAGAACATTGCCGGCGGACCTTCGAGCTTTTGATCGCATCACCGGCAATCTGTCTGTGATGTTCTTTCGCCCGAACCGCTTCGAAGTCATCCAAGGATTGGTGGCTCACTTGAATCCAGGCGGCCAGATGGTCCTGACCTTTCCGTCCCTAGGCACCTTCGATTCCCTGTGGCGTCGGGTCGATCAGGAGATGGCGACGCTGGGCCTGCTCACGGAACGTCGGCGTCTCGAAACCTATATCGCGGAGCGGCCGTCTGCGGAGGAGGGGAGGGAATGGCTCGATGGAGCAGGCCTCCACCGCATTGAGGTGGAGGAATATCCCCTGGAGGTGGTGACGGGTCCAGGCCACGAGCTCTTGCATCATCCGCTGTTGCGGGGCGGATTCCTCGACGACGTATTTGAATGTTTTGATGATCAACTATTGGCCGAACGCGTCATGACGCAGGTATCGGAAGACCTCGACGGCGTGCTCCCATTGCTTGCGCAACGATGCGTGCTCTCCGGTTGGAAGCCAGCTTCCCGAACGTGAAAGGGCGGTGAATTGTAACTGCCTGTTGTGACGGCTAACGTGCGGAAGAAGCTGCGGTTCTGAGCGATGAGGCAAGACCTAATTTTGACAATGTGAAGATCAGCCACTTCGATGGGTCGAAGTTATACCACCGGGGGCCGTTGCGGTAATCGTTTTGATGCGTGTGGTGGTAGTTGTGGTACCCCTCGCCGAATGTCAGCAGGGACACCCACCAACTGTCGCGGCTGGAATCTTCCTGGCTATGCGGTTGACGTCCCCAGAGGTGGCAGACTGAATTGATGCAAAAGGTTGAGTTGAGCACGGCAAAGGCGCGACCGATGCCCGCGAGAAGGAAGCATCCCAGCCCGCCGATCAAACCATTGTAGAGAAAGCCCACTACAAACGTGAGTCCCAGGCCGGAGAGCACGATCATCCAATAGTGGCGATGTTGCCACATGACAACCGAGTCTTGGCGTAAACGGGACGCATATTTGTCGTTCGCGTTGGCGTCTTTGAAAAACAACCATCCGCAATGGCTGTACCAAAATCCCCTGGTCGCATTGTAGGGGTCAGCGTCCTGATCGCAGGCGGCATGGTGACGGATATGGTCGGCCGCCCACTTCAGGGCCGAGTTTTCAAGCGCCCATCCGCCGGCCACTAAAAGCACGGCTTTCACCCAATTCGGGCATTCAAAGCTGCGATGCGAGAGTAGCCGATGGTAGCCCACGGTGATCCCCAACCCTGTGACCACATACAGCACCCCGAACAGCGTCCAATCCACCCAGCTGTATCCGTAGACATAGCCGAAGGCCGGCACGCCGAGCAGTGCGACAGCCGTGACGAGGCCGAAGAGCGCCGTCGTCAGATAGTTCGGAACGGCTCGTTGAATTGCTGGTGTCAGGTTAATGGGCATGGGGGGGATCCTGGTGGTGCGAAGGAGGAGCGCAATGACGCGCTCCTCCTTGCATCGACTGAACTAGAACCGGCCGCGCTTCTCGCCGCCGCCGCCGAAACGACCACCGCCGCCGCCACCGCCGCCCGTGCGCGGTTCTTGTGGCTTGGCTTCGTTGACCGTCAACGGGCGTCCATCCATCTGTGAGCCGTTCAATGCCGTAATGGCTGCCTTGGCTTCTTCTGGTGTAGACATCTCGACGAAGCCGAAGCCCCGTGATTGTCCCGTGAACTTGTCCGCGATCACGCGCGCAGATTCGACTGTGCCGTGCGCGGCGAACAAGGTGGTGAGCTGTGATTCAGTTGCCGCATAAGGCAACCCGCCGACATAAAGTTTTGAACCCATGGGGGTTCCTCCTTCCGGAAAGTGACATTGTCTGGGACACGAGAACAACTTCCCGAGGGGAAGGAGAGGGCCGAAGACGCTATCAGTGAGGCGGCTTAGGTCAGGCTTCCGATCAGAATCTCGGTGAGAACAACATCGGTGATGGGCCGTTCGATCATTATATTCCCAGCGAGGCCCTCCGCTAGGAACAATTGCATGCTAACACACCTGTAATGAAATAGCCACTTGTCCTGCGAGAGGGGGATTTGAGTGCTCAACCGGTGACCGCAACCGCGGGATCTTGGGGGCCGGCGATCATGCCGGCCAAGTCAGGGTCTTCCCGCCCTTGCAAAGGAGCTGAAACAGGTTTTTCGGTCTTGCGTTGAGCCCGTCTCGCGTCTTTGTTCTGTTGCCGCTCATACTTGGTCTGTTCACGATGGCGTTTTTTCATGGTGGTGCTCATATTTTCCTTCCTGGCGCGCCGGGCGCTTGCGCCTCGCATGAGATATCAATGGCTTTCTTGGCCAATGCAAAGGCCGCGGTCTTGGCGTCCCATTCGGATTTGTATCTCCCCAGCGGGGCGTCGACGGAGGTGCCGATGGTGGACTCGAGGAGTCCGGGAATCGCGAATCGACAGCGCCACGTACCATTGGGCTGTTGTTCGGGCATCAGGAGGATTTTCTTGCCTTGAGAGTAGCAGGTCTCGGCCATGACGCTCTCCTCTGGGTAGGTGCTCGGCACCGATGTGTTGCGTTCGAACCCTTTGCTACGTGGATTTGATGAATCGGTCTGCGCTGAGGATGCTGTGTAACCGTTCTGTGACGGAACGGCGATAAGGCTCTTTTTGACGGACCATGATAACTAGATTCTCGCGGTCGAGCAGGATGCACAGGTCGTCTTGAGTGACGAGTTGGCGGGTCGAGGTCCCGATATTCATGCGGTACTGGGTTCTCCCGTCCGGATTCCGGAGTGCGCCCGATACCATTTCGGTCAACCCGTCGATGACTCCTTCGTGGCCTTCGTGGCGGTGTTTGACTCTGGTGCCATCGGGGATGCGGACCCAATCTGATGCGAGGGGCGGAGCCTGTGAGGTGGCTTTCTGCGTCATGCTGGAGTCTCCTTTGCGGACGCGGACTAGTGGCGTCCACGAATTGGCCGATGAATGGACGATGCTCAGAGTTCCGGACGGAAGCACGATGATGACTGCCGGATCGATCACGCGGGACGGAGTGAGTGGGGTCGTAGACGAAACGGAAAGGAATCTCTCGGAAGCGTTATATACTATATAATAGCATGCTTCAGTCGACATAGCGAACTTCCAAGGAGTTCCATTCTTCCTGTTCCCCCACTCGTGAGGACTTGCACTCGGTGATCGGTGGGCGCCACCCACATAGAGATCGTGCAGGCTAGATATGCTCATCGCGGAGGGGGAACAGAATCTGAAAGAGAAATAATTATTCTGCTCAATGAATCACCTCGTTATGAGGTGTTAGCTCTGTCTGTGCATTGACTCTCGCATTTGCGGCTCGTAAGGTAAGAGCATGGCGGTGTGAGTCACGCCGACTGTCCCATCCCTCGCGCGTCTTCATTTTTTACCCTCTGCGCGTCTGATTCCCCAGTCTCCGCCGCTCGTTTAAAGACTGTCCCGCTTCTTTCATTCAATTGGCTAGGCCTGGGCATGTCGAATCCCGCGATTGTCGTCCTGTCGGCATCTGCGCAGTGGCAGAGAACACATGCTCACGATAAGGGAACGATGCCAGGTCGATCGTCAACTGCGCTTCAGTGAGCGGCCCCGGCCTGAAGCGCCACGAAGGGGCCCCAACAATCCGACCGAGGAGGAAGAAACCATGAGAATTCAGCTGTTCATGAAGCAAGTTGTATTCATAGGGTGTCTGGTGGCGAGCGCGGTATTGCCCACAGTCCAGGGACATGCAGCTGATCCGCCTGCGAAGGAGTTGCCCGCTTCGATCGCTACGGGTGAGATGAATGTCATGGCATCGGGCTCAGTGGAGGACACACTGAAATTGTGTCTGGCGAGAATTCCAAAGGATGCCAGTGCCGGGCAACGACTTTTGGCCGAACAAAGCTGCCAGGGGGCAGAGCGGACAAGGAGCACGAGCCGGGGCGCGTCCCAGTATTGAGCGCTTGGTAAAGAGAGTCGGGAGAATTTCTGCAGCCCTGTTCAAGGCTGCAGATCGCATCGCTGACGATCCGGTTCCTGGAGCGGATGTGTTGATGAATGCGGCAAATGACTGCCGGCTTATGGGTTCACGTGTGAGGGTGCTATGCAATGTCCACGCTGTCAGGGTCTGATGGTCATCACGTCGATGAACGAGCCCTTTTGCGCCGAGGCGGTGGTGGGATGGCGCTGCCTGCTCTGCGGTGAGGCGACGGATCCCGGAATCGAAGCCAATAGGGCTGTTCCGCCTCCGTCTGTCAGGAATCGGGCGCGAGTCCCCGGATCATCTATCGCGAGGGTCGGAAGAGGAAGAGGTTGAGGCTGAGAAAGGAAGGCAGCCAACGATGAGGATGTGGCGTGTGAATTCTGAAGCAAACAACCAGGGTGCTGAGTGATCTGCTCGCGGCATTTCAAGCAGTCTGAAAGGATTATCGGGATGACATCGCAATCAATGGCCGGTTCGAAAGCAAGATGGCGGGCCACACGCGCGACGGGAGAAATTATGAAGAACACATCACAAACGTTTGTCCTGACCATGAATTCCCCATCCCGGAAGGGGATGCGGATCTGGACGGGGAAGAATATCCATGCGCTACGCCATTGCTCCGTAAAGCAGATTGGTCAGGTGCTGATCGAGTTGCAGCATCATATGAATCAGCTTCAAGCGGCGGCGCCCGCGCCCGGCCGATCGGACTTTCTGAATCGCTCCCGCTAGGGGGCACGGTGTCGCGTCTCAGCCTCGCCGGTAGGGGACGGTGTCGCCGATCGCGTCTCTCCGGTGTTCGCCTGCCCTCAGGCGCTGAGCCTGTGATGAAGTGGTGAGGCAGGTAGAGAGTATTCGGATAAGCAGCAAGTGCAAGGAACGGGTCCGATCGTCGGGGGGTGTGGGGATGACAATTAAGCGAACTGCGTCGTTTAATTTACAGGCGTTTCTTGAGGAACACCGCAACGGGAAAACAGAGCTGACGTTCCCGAAGAAGAAGATGATCTTTTCCCAAGGCGATGCGGCGGACGCGGTCTTCTATATCCAATCGGGGAAGGTCAAGCTGACGGTCGTCTCACAGCAGGGCAAGGAAGCCGTCATCGCGATTCTCGAGCGGGGCGCATTCTTCGGGGAATCCTGTCTCGCCGGGCAGAATATTCGTCCGGCGACAGTGACCACGGTTGAAGATTCCAGTATTGTCCGCTTCGACAAAGACGTCATGATCCGTCTGTTGCATGATGACCCCGCGTTCGCTGAGTTCTTTATGTCGGTGCTGCTGGTGCACAATATCCGTATTCAAGAGGACTTGGTCGATCAGCTCTTCAACTCCAGCGAGAAACGCCTGGCCCGGGTGTTGTTGCTGCTGGCGCATTTCGGGAAAGACAGCAAGCCGGAGACGGTGATTCCCCGGATCAGTCAGGAGACGCTCGCCGAGATGATCGGGACCACGCGCTCCCGCGTCAGTTTCTTTATGAATAAGTTCCGCAAGCTGGGCTTCGTCGAATACAATGGCCAAATCCATGTGCATAGCTCGCTCCTCAACGTCGTGCTCCACGACTAGGTGTTCCATTCGACGGACTCCCTGTGTGCTTCCTATGGGTTAGAGGTGAACTCTGGTCCAAAGGGGTATCCGGTGTAGGGCGTGCTGCCATCCGTTCCCTGACCCGTACTCATGCTTGTGCGGTTTTGATCAGGCGGGATCATCTGAAAGGTAGAACGTAATCAATCAATAAACTCGGCTTATTAATTGACCTGTGTAAGTGAGAACAAGTCCTGGCCGGCCGGGTGTTAAACGAGCTCCCAAGCCGGAGAGGCCACTATATCCATGACGCGGCCATCACAACGTACAGCCAGACAGTCCGGCCTATAAGCAATGAACCGACTCCGTCACATGGGCACATGATTAATACACCCAAAGCATTCAACGCTGTTTTGTCTGGTCTGGAAGAGCCGATTCGTGCCGAACTCTTTGGCGTGGAGCGCCTTGAGCAGCATGCGGAAAGTCTTGCCGTTGCACAGACTGTCTTTCCCGAGTTGAGGCCGGGGCTGCTGCTCCTTCCGCGTGTGGCGGAGAACGGCCGGGTTTTGCAGGAGTCCTACCGGGTCATCGCTCAGGCGATTCAGGAAGAGCATGCCATCACGCCTGCAGCTGAGTGGCTCGTCGATAACTTCCACATCGTCGATGAGCAGCTTCGCGAAATCCACGATGACTTGCCGCCCGGCTTTTATCATCAATTACCTAAACTGGCGTCCGGTCACTTGCAGGACTACCCACGGGTGTTTGGAGTGGCCTGGGCGTTTGTGGCGCACACGGACAGTCGATTCGATCCGGAGGTCCTGCGGCGCTTTGTGGCGGCCTATCAGCGGGTGCAACCGCTGACGATCGGGGAGCTGTGGGCCGTGGCCATCACGTTGCGCGTGGTGCTGGTAGAAAATCTTCGCCGCCTCACGGAGCGGATCGTGCACAGCCGCGCCGGACGTCAGGACGCCGACGGGCTGGCCGACAGTCTGCTCGGGACGAGAGGTCAGCCTCCGGTCTTTCCTGAGACCGTTCTCCGTCGATTCGAGCGCCAGCCCCTCCCGATGGCCTTTGCCGTCCAACTTGTCCAGCGCCTGCGGGATCTGGACCCTAAAGTGCGGCCGGTTCTGCTATGGCTTGATGAACGTCTGGCTGCGCAGGGCACGACCGCCGACGAGCTGGTGCGCGCCGAACATCAGCAACAGGCGGCTATGAGCGTCACGGTGCGCAACATCATCACGAGCATGCGATTGATGTCCGCCTGTGACTGGTCGGACTTTGTCGAGACCGTCAGTCTGGTCGACGAGCGGCTTCGCCGCGGCACCCACTTCGCTGAAATGGACTTCGGCACGCGCGACCACTACCGCCATGCCATCGAGGATCTGTCCTGGGACTCCGGCCTCACGGAAATCGATGTCGCCGACCGTGTCGTCGTGCGCGCGACGGGAGCCCGCACTGAGTCCCGCCACCCGGCGCAGTCGCACGAGGACCGGTATACGGAGCCTGGTTATTACCTTATCTCGGAAGGACGCCTTGAGTTTGAGCGTGAACTCGGCTGTCGGATTTCCTGGAAGCGCCGGCTGCTGCGGTTGTATATCCGGAACGCGGTGCTGGGTTACCTCGGGAGTCTTGCCGTCGTGACCGGACTCATTCTCGCCCTGCCGCTGCTGGTTGCCACGAGCGTCGATGTCGAGGCGTATTGGCTGGTGCTTCTGGGGTTGCTCGCGGTGGTGCCGGCATCGGACCTGGCTGTGGCGCTCGTCAATCGGGCTGTGATGGCGCTTCTGGGGCCACGCACGCTGCCGAGGCTGGAATTGAAGCAGGGCATACCAGACGATCTGCGCACGCTTGTGGCGGTGCCGAGTATGTTGACCACCCGGCAGGCTCTGGATGAGCAGGTTGAGCGACTGGAAGTGCACTATCTGGCGAACAGCGAAGGCGCCCTCCACTTTGCGTTGATCACGGACTGGGTCGATGCGCCCGGCGAAACGCTCGCGGGTGATGACGATTTGTTGGCCGCTGCGGTGAACGGCATCGCACGGCTGAACCAGCGCTATGGTCTCATGCCTGACGGCCGGTCACGATTTATCCTCCTGCATCGCCGGCGTGTCTGGAATGAGAGCGAACATTGCTGGATGGGATGGGAACGCAAGCGGGGGAAACTCCACGAGCTGAACCAACTCCTGCGAGGCTCATCCGGTACGACCTTTGTCGCGACCGGCGGCCGGCCGCCGGATGCCCCGTCCGGTGTGCGCTACGTCATTACGCTCGATGCCGACACACGGTTGCCGAGAGGCGCTGCCTGCCGTCTGGTCGGAACGATGGCGCATCCGCTGAATCGGCCGAGATTCGATCCTCAGACGGGCCGCGTCGTCGAAGGATATGCGGTGGTGCAGCCTCGCATCGCGCCGTCGCTCCCGGCCGATCGGCACGGGTCACTGTTTCAACGGACCTTTTCCGGTCCGAGCGGGATCGACCCCTATGCGTCCGCTGTGTCGGATGTCTATCAGGATTTGTTCAAAGAAGGGTCCTACACCGGCAAAGGCATTTACGATGTCGATGCGTTTGAAGCGGCGATGGCGGGCAAAGTGCCGGAGAACGCCATGTTGAGTCACGACCTGTTTGAGGGGCTCTTCGCGCGCGCGGCATTGGCCACGGACATCGAGCTGTTCGAGGAATTCCCCACGCACTATGAGTCGGCCGCTGCCCGGCAACATCGGTGGGCGCGCGGCGATTGGCAACTGCTGCCCTGGATTTTCGGATGCACCAGCGTCGCAGGGGTGGCGCAGCGGCCTGTCGTCATTCCGGCAATCGGGCGCTGGAAGATGCTCGACAACCTTCGCCGGACGTTGTCGGCTCCCGCGGCCTTCCTGACCTTAGTGGCCGGGTGGGTGCAGCCGTGGGTGTCTCCCTGGGTGTGGACGGGGTTTGTTCTCGCCACCATTGCGATTCCGGCGCTCCTCTCCTTCATGACCGAGCTGCGCCCGAAGCGGGAAGGCATTGCCATGCACAGCCATCTGCGTGGAATGCGCAATGATCTGGCGCTGGGCGCGTCACAGATCGCCTTGACCGTGACCTTTCTGGCAGATCAGACCTGGCTGATGACGGACGCGATTCTGCGGACCCTCAGTCGCCTCGTCGTGACGCGTACGCATTTGCTCGAATGGGTGACGGCCGCGCAGGCGAAGGGCGCGTATAGCCTCAAACTGTACGGGATGTATCGGCGTATGGCTGGCGGTCTGGTACTGGCCCTGGCGGCCGGAGTGATCGTCGGCGTGGTTCGACCGGAGTCCTGGGTAGCTGCGGGACCTTTTTTTCTCCTGTGGCTGGCGGCCCCCGCGGTGGCACGCTGGATCAGTTCACCTCCGCAGCTCTCTGCGCGAGGGCTGTTGTCCTCAGACGATACTCAGATGCTCAGTGGCATTGCGCGTCGGACGTGGCGATTCTTTGAGACGTTTGTGTCTCCGGAACATCACGCGCTCCCGCCGGATAACTTTCAGGAAGACCCCGCTCCCATCGTCGCTCACCGCACGTCGCCGACCAATATGGGCCTGTATCTGCTCTCGACCCTTGCAGCGTGGGACTTTGGCTGGCTGGGCATCGGGCAGGCGGTCGACCGGCTGGAGGCCACGCTAGCGACGATGAATCGGCTCGAACGGTTTCATGGCCACTTCTATAACTGGTACGACACGCATGGTTTGCATCCGCTCGCGCCCAAGTATGTGTCGTCCGTCGACAGCGGGAATCTGGCCGGCCATCTTCTGGCCCTGGCCAATGGGTGTCGTGAGATGCAGCGGGCGTCGATCGGTGGTCACCTGCTTGCCGGGGTAGAGGATGCCGCCCGGCTGCTGCGTGGTGCTCTGGCCGATGTTGCAGAGACCCGCCGGACCCACACCGTCACACGGAAGCAACTCAGCCAGGCGATTGATGCGCTGGTGGCGTTGCTGGGTATGTCACCGAGTGATGCGGCAGGCTGGGCTGTTCGACTGGTCGAATTGAAGGTTCATGCCCATACCGTGGCAGACATGGCTCAAGCGCTGTCGCAGGATCTCGGTGATGCGCCCGAGTCGGAGCTACAGACCTGGGCCGACTCGGTGAGGACTTGTGTTGAGAGCCATGCGAGAGATGCGGAACTGTTGATGCCGTGGATCCGTCTCAGCTGGAATCAGCCGGGTCTCACGGTTGCCGATGCTCCGGGACACCCGCCGGAGTGGGGCGCCATTGCCCCGTTCTTCCAGTCCGTTCCAACACTCGCAGAAGCTCCGGACCGCTGTGAGGCTGCAATGTCTGAACTGGCTGCCTTGCGCCTGCGTCTGCTGGCCGAGAGTCCCGACACGGACCGGTTGCCGCAACTTGATGCGCTGAGCCGGGCCCTTCATCAGTCGGCCACGGAGGCGTCTGCCCTCATCCGCCGTCTCTCGGCCCTCATCCAGACGGTGGACCAGATGTTCCAGATGATGGACTTCGCCTTTCTACTTGATCCCACGCGCAAGTTGTTTTCCATCGGGTATCGATGCGTTGAAGGCAGCCTGGATTCCAACTGTTACGACCTGCTGGCGTCGGAAGCCCGACTCACCAGTTTTATCGCCATTGCCAAAGGGGATGTCGCGTCATCGCATTGGTTCCATCTCGGCCGGGCGCTCACTCCGGTTGATCGCGGTTCGGCCCTTATCTCCTGGTCCGGCTCCATGTTTGAGTACCTCATGCCGGCGCTGGTCATGCGTGCGCCTGCGGGGAGTCTGCTGAGTCAGACGTACGAGCTCATTGTGCGCCGGCAGATTGAGTATGGAGCCGAGCGGCGGGTGCCCTGGGGCGTGTCGGAATCGGCCTACAATGCACGCGATCTCGAGTTGACCTATCAATACTCCAGCTTTGGCGTACCGGGGTTGGGACTCAAGCGTGGGCTGAGTCAAGACGTCGTCGTCGCTCCCTATGCCACGGTCCTCGCGGCTATGGTTGATCCTGCCGCCGCGCTCGCCAACCTGGTCTGTCTTGCCGACGCGGGCGGGAAGGGCCGGTATGGTTTCTATGAAGCGCTGGATTACACCGGCACACGAGTGCCCGAAGATCAAACCGTGGCGGTTGTGCGCGCCTATATGGCACACCATCAAGGCATGTCCGTGATTGCTATTGCCAACGTGCTCCATGGCGATGCGATGCAGGCCCGTTTTCATGCCGAGCCGATGGTGCAGGCCACCGAGTTGCTCTTGCAGGAACGCACGCCGCGGGATGTGCTGGTCGCACGACCGCGCGCAGAAGAAGTCTCGGCCGCCGCACAGGTCCGCGATCTGATTCCGCCGGTGTTGCGCCGGTTCACGACGCCTCACGGTGCCCTTCCGCAGACTCATCTGCTATCCAACGGACGGTACACGGTGATGCTGACGGCGGCGGGCTCCGGGTACAGCCGCTGGCGGGATCTTGCCGTCACACGCTGGCGCGAGGACGTCACCAGGGATTGTTGGGGATCGTACACCTTCTTGCGCGATGCGGAGACCGGCCAGGTCTGGTCGGCAGGGTATCAGCCCAGCGGAGTCGAACCGGACACGTATGACGTCGCATTTTCCGAAGATCACGCCGAAATCGTGCGAACCGACGGTGCGATGACGACAACGCTCGAGGTTGTCGTGTCCTCCGAAGACGACGCAGAGGTGCGGCGGGTGTCGTTGACGAATCTAGGATCCCGTGCACGCGATATTCAGGTGACGTCATATGCCGAGCTCTGCCTGGCTCCGCAGGGAGCTGATGTGGCCCACCCGGCCTTTTCCAATTTATTTGTGCAGACAGAATTTGTACCGGAGGCCGCTGTTCTGCTCGCGACCCGCCGTAGGCAGTCCGAGACCGATGCGCCCGTGTGGACCGCTCACGTGGTCGTAGTCGAAGGCGACCTCGTCGGAGATCTCCAATTTGAAACAGACCGCGCCAGGTTTCTCGGACGCGGGCGCTCGGCTTGCAATCCGGTATCGATGATGGACGGCCGTCCCCTCTCGAATACGACCGGCTCGGTGCTTGATCCGGTGATGAGCCTGCGCCGCACCGTTCGCATCGAGCCGGGCACCACAGCGCGCCTGGTGTTTTCCACGATCATCGGTTCGACCAGGGAGCAGGTGCTGGAGCTGGCGGATAAGTATCGTGACTCGCGAGTCTTTGAGCGCGCCCTGTCGCTGGCCTGGACGCAGGCGCAAGTGCATCTGCACCATCTGGACATCGGCCATGATGAAGCGCATCTCTTCCAGATGTTGGCCAATGCCGTGCTGTATCCCAACACCTCGCTGCGGCCGTCTTCCGAGGTGCTGAGCCGGACCATGTTGGAGCGTACGGCCCTCTGGGCTCACGGCATCTCCGGCGATCTCCCCATCGTGCTGGCGCGGATCGATGATGCCGAGGATGTCGGGATGATCCGTCAGTTACTGCGCGCGCATGAATATTGGCGAACAAAACAACTCTCTGCGGATGTCGTGATTATTAATGAGAAGCCGCCGTCGTATCTGCAGGAACTGCAGGAATCTCTGGAAACCCTGGTGCGGGGCAGTCAGCTGCGGCTCTCGCCGGACACCGGTGCGGTAGGGGGGAAAATCGTTCTCCTGCGGGCGGAGCTGGTCTCGGCTCAGGAGCGGGTGCTGTTGCAGTCCGTTGCGCGGGTGGTCCTGCTTAGCCGGCGTGGCACCCTGGCTGAACAGCTGACTCGATCTCAAGCAAGGGCTGCTCCCGTCATGCCGGCGTCGCGCTCCCGCCGTCACGGAAAGCGGGAGGATGTGCCCCTGGTACCGCCGCCGCTGGAGTTTTTTAACGGTCTGGGCGGCTTTGCGGCGCAAGGCCGTGAATATGTCACGGTGCTCGGCGAAGGCTTGTGCACGCCGCAGCCGTGGAGCAATGTCATTGCGAATCCGTCGTTCGGCTTTCTCGTGTCAGAATCGGGCGGCGGCTTTACGTGGTCACTCAATAGTCGCGAGAATCAGCTGACGCCCTGGTCGAATGATCCCGTGACTGATCCATCCGGCGAGGCAATCTATATCCGCGACGACCGGACCGGGGACGTCTGGAGTCCCACAGCCTGGCCGATCCGTGATGATTCCGCGACATACATGACATCCCACGGGCAGGGCTATAGCCGCTTTCAGCTTGGCACACATGGCATTCTGAGTGAGTTGGTACAATTTGTCCCTGCTGAAGATCCGGTCAAGATATCCAGACTCACCCTGACGAATGTGTCCGGCCGCTCCCGCCGCCTCTCTGTGACCGCCTGTGCCGAATGGGTGTTGGGCACGTCCCGCAGTGCCTCCGCGCCCTACATCATTACCGAAGTCGATGCGCAAACGGGCGCCCTCTTTGCGAGGAGTGCGTGGATCGGGGAGTTCGGCGAACGTATCGCGTTTGCGGACCTTGCCGGGCGACAGACCTCGTGGACAGGCGACCGCACCGAATTGCTCGGTCGCAATGGCTCGCCCGACCGGCCGGCGGCGCTGGAGCGAGGCGGGCCTCTGAGCGGCGCAGTTGGTGCGGGTCTCGATCCTTGTGCTGCACTGCAAACGATGCTGGTCCTACCTGCCGGCGAACGTGTGGAGTTGATCTGGTTTCTGGGACAGGCGGAAAGTCGGGAGCAGGCGAGAGCCCTGCTCATCCGCTACCGCGCTGCGGATGTCACCGAGCTGTTGTCTGATATGACCCGCCGGTGGGATGAGGTGCTGGGTGCGGTCCAGATCGCCACGCCAGACCGGGCCATGGATGTGATGTTGAATCGCTGGACGCTCTATCAGACGCTGGTCTGCCGTGTCTGGGGCCGCGCGGCATTCTATCAGCTGAGCGGTGCATACGGGTTTCGTGATCAGCTTCAAGATGTGATGGCGCTCTGCGTGCCGCTTCGCGACGTGGCGCGCGAGCATCTCCTGCGAGCGGCCTCGCGCCAGTTCGTCGAGGGCGACGTTCAGCATTGGTGGCATCCACCGTCGGGGAGGGGTGTGCGCACGCGGATTTCCGACGATCTGTTGTGGCTGCCGTATGTCGTGCACCACTACATCGAAACCACCGGTGATCGGACCGTGTTGGACGAAGTCGTCCCCTTCCTCGATGGCCCGGTGCTGACGGAGGGCCGGCACGAATCGTATTTCCAGCCACACGTATCGGAGACGCGTGCCACTCTCTTTGAACATTGCGCACGCACGCTGGACCGCAGTCTCGCCGTCGGCAGTCACGGGCTTCCGCTGATGGGCACGGGCGACTGGAATGACGGCATGAACCGCGTCGGTCAGCAGGGCAAGGGCGAAAGTGTGTGGCTCGGCTGGTTCCTGCACACGACGCTGTGGGAGTTTGCCAAAGTGGCGGCGGCGCGCGGCGAGCATCATCGGGCGGAGAGCTGGCGTCTCCATGTCAGTGCGTTGAAGGCCGCGCTCGAGCGCGAAGCGTGGGATGGCGACTGGTACCGTCGCGCCTATTTCGATGACGGCACGGCGCTCGGTTCCTCCGCCAATCAGGAATGCCGTATCGACTCGATCGCGCAGTCCTGGGGAGTACTCAGCGGCGCCGCAGAGCCGGGCCGCGGCGCACGCGCGATGGCCGCGGTCGAGCAGCAGTTAGTGCGTCGGCCGGAAGGGTTGGTGCTGCTCTTCACCCCCCCGTTCGACCGCACGCCGCTCGATCCGGGCTACATCAAAGGCTATGTGCCCGGCATACGTGAAAACGGCGGCCAATACACCCATGCCGCTGTCTGGGCGGTGCTGGCGTTCGCAGCCCTCGGCGAAGGTGATACAGCCGGCGAATTATTCCGCATGCTGAATCCCATCACTCGCACGCTGTCACGCGCGAACGTGCAGCGATACAAAGTCGAGCCCTACGTGCTTGCAGGCGACGTGTATGCCGAGCCTCCCCATGTCGGGCGCGGCGGATGGACCTGGTACACCGGGGCGGCGGGGTGGTTTCATCGTGCCGGCATGGAAGGGATGCTGGGGTTCCGGTTGCGCGGCGCAACGCTGTGCATCGATCCCTGCATTCCGCGTCACTGGCCCGGCTATGCCATCCGGTTTCGTTACCGCTCGGCAGTGTATGCGATTACCGTCGAAAATCCACGAGGCGTTTGCCGCGGCGTGACTTTAACGGAGCTGGATGGCAAGACTCTCGCTGCTAGCGTCAACATTTCCCTCGCTGACGACGGTGCGGTGCATCAGATCCGCATCGTGCTGGGCTGAACGCGGCGCGTTTTTTGAGTATTTCATCGGGGGAAGCAGGTGATTCAAGCCGAAACGATCGAAGTTGATCGTGACAGCATGCGGAAAGAATACAATCGATTGGCTTGAGAAAAGGGAGTTTAAGTAAGAGACTGAAGCGCGTCATGACCTGAGCGGCGGCTTGATGTGCCGCTCAGATCATAGGCAATGGAAGTGGGATCAGGACAGTGGCGTGGCTTTGGTACCGTCGGCCTGCATCGAGGCCTTGAGGTCTTCAATAGCCTTAGCCACGTCGGTTTCAGTTGATCCGAATCGATCCCCCATTACCTTGATGGCCTGTTTAATCGCGGTTGTCATCTTCGTAATCTGTTCTGCTGGTGTCATGCCGAATCTCCTAGGTTAATGTCAGCTACATTCCAAATCACTGCACTCGAAAATTATTGAACCACCGCTGATGGGGGCCCTGCCCAAATAAGATAGGGGGGCTTCTTCAGTGCTTCTGCGCGAGGGAAATGCCGGATGGCGTAGTCGTAGGCGTGTGCTTGTGCGCTTTGGCAGGTTGGCGCGGACAGATGGTTGGAGATGACTTGAAAGTCTGCGTGATCATCCTCTCCAATCTTGGCCGTATAGAGCGCGCAGGAAAACTCTCCATCTCTCGAGCATTGGGTGCTGATGACCAGGTGTGATCCGTCAGGAAAGGTCATGAGGAGGTCAAGATTGGTTCGGCCCATGTGTCCTCCTGTTTCAGTGTCCGTTGTGCGCTAGGCAGTTTGAGAGGCATAGGGCGTGACGTAGAGCCGTAAGCAATGGCCTTCTACGAGAGCCCCTTCGAGGGCGACGACGGCGCGTAAAGCATGCTCTGCTGAGGCCATTTCGACGAATCCATAGCCGGCGGATTTCTCTGTGTTCTTGTGCCGGATGACATACGCACGGGCGACGGTGCCATATCCACCAAACAGCTCGCGCAGTCCGTGATCCGATACGGTTTCAGCGAGCCCTCCCACGTATACGACACGTTTGCCCACAAAGTCCCTTCACGGTTCCGCGACATGCTGAGGCTGTACTGTTAGTGTTGGTCTCGCGGTTCAAAATAGGCATAGATGAGCACTCCTGCCACGCTTGTCATATACAGCAGCGTCGCCGCCCCTAAGGGATTCTGTGTGAGCCAGTGTAGAAGTTGTTGCATCGGGATCATGGATCTGTGCCTCTCGACCTATCGATGAGCCGGCTATTCGGTCGCGCCGCGCCGTCTCGGTCGGTTCTCTACTGGCCGGTTGTTTCTTCCCTGTGATTTGCTCTCTTGCGCCGTCACTCGCGAACGTGTGGCCGGTCCGAATCCCGAACTGGCCAGTGAGGAAACCTCCTTGCGTATTGCTTCGATGGAAGAGGACTGTTCGGTCAGTTTCGGGTCGGTGAGCCCCAGGAGTTGCCAGCGAATTTTCGGCTTCAGCACGGCGCGGTTTTTCTTTTTGCCGGTCTTGCGACCTTTCCACACTGTCGAGATTTTCATGGCGTACTCCTTGTGCTGGGCTACGGGACTGTTCTCAGGGTCATCAATCGTCGACGGTGCCGGCCACGATTGGTGTCGGTGATCCTCCATGGGAGACAGAGAGACTCTCTCCTCAGGAGAATAGGGGCGTAAGAGCGGTCAGCTTACAGGAACGATCGCGCAGAGACAGGAGTGAGGGGAGTGAAGCGCGCAACGGGAAAAGAAGCTCGTACGGAGTGTCACTTTAGCACGTGGTCTGGCCTGAGTCAAACTGCGTGGTGCGGGAACAACTGCAGAAACCGAATATGCGATGGATGTTAGGGCTGCCGTGATGGGCTGCAGCCCGCAGCCGATGCCGTTCGGAGCCCACTGGCGAGTCCGAGCAGGTACAGTCCGTAAATAAGCCATTTGGAGGGGTCGAAGTCGTACCATCTTGGCCCATTGCGATAGTCGCTTGGATACATGTGATGGTAGTTATGGTAGCCCTCGCCAAATGTAATCAGCGAGACAAACCAGCTGTCGCGGCTGGAATCCTTCGTTCCATGGGGTTGACGGCCCCAGAGGTGGCAGACGGAATTGATGCAAAAGGTGGAGTTCAGGACCGCGAAGGTTCTCCCCACGCCGGCGAGCAGAAAACACCCCATGCCGCCGACCAGCCCATTTGCAATGAAGCCGATCACAAATGTCAGAGCCAGACCGCCAAGTACGATGAGTGCGTAATACTTATGTTGCCAGATGGCCACGGGGTCCTGCGCAACGCGGGAGGCATATTGCGCGTCATCATATGTCCGTTCCGCGAAGAGCCAGCCGCAGTGGCTATGCCAGAACCCAAGCTGCGCATTGTAGGGGTCGCCCTCTTGGTCGCATTGCGCATGGTGCCGGAGATGATCGGCCGTCCACTTGATGGCGCTGTTTTGTAATGCCCATGCACCTGCGATCAGCAGCGCGCCTTTCACCCAGTTGGGGCAATCAAAGCTGCGATGCGACATGAGGCGGTGATAGCCCACGGTGATGCCGAGGCCGCTGACAAGGTAAAGAACGCCGAACAATGTCCAATCCAGCCAGGAGTAATCGTAAAAGTAGGCATACGTCGGGATAGCAAGAAGCGCCCCCACCACAATGGAGAGGAAGAGGACGACCGTCCAGCCGACATGGTAACGGCGAGACAGGCGTATAGGGATTGTGTCTGTCGTCATCGGTTAGCTTCCGATAGAGTCAGCATGAATATTTTATACAATAGCATAGATATTCGGCGATGGCGAACAGCACGCGTCGGGCAGAGATGCGTGGGCTTCGCTGTCGATTGAGTTCAAGAAGTTGACGCCTGAGGAGGCATGCTGTATGGTGTGGCTACATTGATCTCGCAGTAGTCCGGCGAATCACTGTTCAAACCATAACGGACTTCGCGATCGCATCGCGACCAGGTCCAGTTTGGAGCTGCATCGTTCGGGTGCTCTCTCCCCTCGGTTCTCTGATCCCGTCATAATGCGATCAAACTGAAAGGATAGTTTAGTGGATACGTTTGTTCACGAGAGTTTTCAAGGTCTGGGTTTGTCTGAGGCGATGTTGCAGGATCTCATTAAGGCTGGGTATACGGCACCCACCCCGATTCAGACGCAAGCGATTCCTCCTGCGCTTGCCGGGCGAGATGTGATCGGTTGTGCGCAGACCGGCACGGGTAAAACCGCTGCCTTTGCCATTCCGATGATTGAACGACTGGCGGCCTTGCCGAAGGGGCAGCCGCAAGCATTGATTTTGGCGCCTACCCGGGAATTGGCGTTGCAGATTCTTGCAACGATCGAAAAGCTCGGGCGTGGACGTCGCATCTCCGCCACCGTAATCATGGGTGGCGCTGATATGCAGGCGCAAGTTCGCGGGCTCCGGCAACAGCCGGACATTCTAGTGGCGACTCCCGGTCGCCTGCTCGATCATATGTGGAACGGTACGATCAATCTGGCCCCGATCAAAATTTTGGTATTGGACGAGGCTGACCGTATGTTGGACATGGGGTTTGCCCCGCAAATCAACCAGATCCTCGATGCGCTGCCGGTCGAACGGCAGACATTGCTGTTCTCCGCCACTTTGCCCGCCGACCTCACCAGGTTGGTGCAGGTCAGTGTGCACAATGCAGTGCGCGTCATGGTGAGTCCGTCAGCCACCACGGCCGATGGTGTGACCCAGGCGTTGCATCACACCACCCACGACAGTAAAGCTGCCTTGTTGGTGTCACTTCTAGGGCAAGAGCAGGAAACGGTGTTGGTCTTCACGCGAACAAAACATCGAGCGGACAAGTTGGGTCGGGTGTTGGGACAAGAGGGGCACAAAGTGGCCGTTCTCCATGGTGATCGAAGTCTTTCTCAGCGCCGCGCAGCACTCGATGGGTTTAAGCGCGGAGCGTTCCGCATTCTGGTGGCGACGGATATTGCCGCACGAGGAATTGACGTGGCGAACATCGGGCATGTCATCAACTTTGACTTGCCGAATTGCCCCGAAGATTATGTCCATCGCATCGGACGCACGGCGCGCATGAAAACGACTGGACGGGCCACGAGCTTTGTCACGTCGGAGGATGGACTGCAGCTGCGGGCCATCGAACAGTTGTTAGGACATGCCGTACCCGTAGCAGCGGGGAGTGCGAGGCCATCGTTGGACCCGCGTGCGCAGGGGCGTCCGGCTCAGCGGCAGGCGCGTCCGGCTCAAGGACGTCCGGCAGGGTTTCGCGAGCGTCGACCTGTGAGCCATGGCGGACACAGACCGGCGCAGCCAATTCAGAGCGCCCCCGGCAACTAGAGCAGAGAGTGTAGGAATGGATCACTCATTGATCAATCTACTATTGGAAGGGAATGTCATGCCTGAGACGCAAAGCCTCCCGGTCAAGCCAAGCGCACCGTGGGTCCGAATTCCTGATGGAACCAAGGTGCGGTTGCGGAAGGACAATCAGGAGGGTGTCATTGATGGGCTTACCGAGATTGTCACGGGGACCGGTCGTAATCCTGATGGACGTACCCAGTACCGGGTCAATCTCGGTGATCAAGCGAGAACGCTGGTCGTTGAGGATGACCTGTTGGTTCTAGTGGATGCGGAGGGTTTGGCTCTGATTCTGAAACAAAAAGTGGAATTCCGTCGACTCGTGACCCAGCGGCTTCGTGGAGCCCTCGGCGACGATCGGTTTGTGCGTCCAGCCTAAGGGGCGGTGCGGGCCGTGTGTACGGCCCGCGCATGCTCCCGTGCTAATACAGGGGAGGCTGCGGCCCCCACTGCAAACCTTCCAGGTCCGGATCTTCTCCTGCAGGAATTGACGTGCGGTCGTCTTTTTCACCTTTCCGCTGCGCACGTTTTTCTTCCTTTTCTTTCCGCTTCGTTTGAAGCGACTTTTCCCGGTCACGTTTCGCCATCGTTGTTTTTCCTGCGCGTGCGATAGTGTCCTCCTTGGTCGTCTCGTGAGAGAGGTGGTGCCGATTTTGGCCGGGGCGCGGAGACGCACCCAGTCTTGGGTTGAGCCGCCCACATCAATCACGCGAACAGGCGTCTCGGCATAGTGTTGCGTGAGAAGAAGAGATGTGGTCGGCACGCGGAGACAATATGTTAACCTACCACGATGCGGAGACTCAGTCAAAGCGGCATCGGAATAGGCTAGGAAGTATGTGGAAACAAGTCGTGTGGTGAGTCGGCTCGGAGGCGAAGTTTGAGAATGACGCGGCGGCTTTTGTTTCGATCCACTCCGGTCGCTGGGTGAGCGATGAGGTCTTGCCGGCCTCGACCGCTGGCTGACGTCAACCGTTGGAAGCAGGGTGAGACGGTTGGCTCCACACGTTCGATGACTTCGAGCCCTTTCGTCATTACACGGAAGGATCGTTCCTGGCTCAATCGCAGGTTCATGGTGTCGTCACCCCGGTCATCGGTGTGCCCCTCAATCTCGACTGAATCGACGTGAGACTCAAGCGGTCCGCATACCAGGGCGGCATAGCGCGGCATCATGTCGGTGAGAAACCGATCAGCTTGTGTGGTCAGAGTGCTCTTCCCAAACTCAAAATTGAGGAGGTCTTCAGGGATGACGATGCGCACCAAAAGCGGATCGTGGGCATCTTCGTCTACGGAGAGGCCAAATTGCGCGAAGTGCTCGTGGAGGAGGGTGTGGACATTGGTGGTCACCGGTGTAGCCGGATTGGGTACGGCGGCCTGAGGGGGCGTGGGTGTGTCCGTTGGATCATCATGGGCTGCTTGAGGGGCGAGTGACGCGGCAAGGAGTAAGACGAAAATAATGGCGAGGGAGGTCATAAGGTCCATGAGCCCGGTGGTTGTCGTGTGGGAGCCTGTCGAATGGGAGTTGAAGTCGTTGATGCGCATGGGGAGTACTCTCTAAATGAAATGGCGCGTTAAGGAAGGGACGATATCATTGTGGCTCGCGAATCGTTTGAGAGGCGCGATGAGTGCCTGCCGACTGGGGGGTGAGCAGGCTTGCTGAGCTACGGAGTCGCTGCAGCCATCCTTCAGATTGGCGAAGCGGCCTTGTCAAGGTCGGATGTGTCGGGTGAGTGATTCTGGCCGTCAGATCATCAACCAGGTGATTCACCTGATCGGTCGATGAAGAGCGAGGGGCCTGGTGTGGCTCCAGCTTTCGAGGGATCTGTTTCAAGGCCATGGTGAGTTGCTCGATCAAGGGCGCGAAGGCTTCGAGAATTGTTTCGGATGGAATCCTGACCGATGGTGTTTTTTCAGCGAGCAGATGCGCGCGAATCTCGCGTGTCAGTGAGTCCATGGACTGGGTCATGGCCTTCAACGGCTGAATGAATGCGTCGGGTGCGGTCTGTGCGTAGGGCATGGGACCGGAGAACCTTGAGGGCTGCTCCGTGGAATGGGGGCGACGGGCTGTTCCGGTCATTCCCTCAAGAATCTGTTCAAGCGTCTTTCTCGGGAAGAGGTCATCGATCAAGTGGGTACAGTGCTGATGGGCTGAGAGCAAACGGAACATGAGCGGCTTTTCAAGCAGGGTGAAGAGCGTTGAGCAGACTAGTCCAACGATCGACGTCAGGAACTTTCCGGCGAGACCGTTGATTAAACCCTGAATGCCAGCAATGCCATGACCGTCAGCGTGCAGCTTGCTGAGTCCCACTAACAGCGCGATAAACGTGAGCAGGAGTCCGATCCCGGTCAGGAGGGACGGCACTTGTTGATACCAGGCCAGGTTCAGGCTTCCTCTAAAGATGGTTTCGAGCGAGAAGAGGTCTTGTGCTGAACGGGAACTGAATATGCGCGGTTCAATGTACCAGGCAACCTGTTCGGTGACGAGTGTCTTCCGGTATTGCTTCCAGGCCGGGGCCAGCCAGGGTTCTCGCTGGAACGTCGCGTCGATGAGTTGCAAATCTTTCATGTCCCGCCGGTCCAAGTGCGGAGGGGTTTCTTGATGCCTGTTTTTCAATGTCCCTGAGGGATGAGTGGTCAAATTGTCTTGGTCGAGATGCTGACGCTCTTGGGCCAATGGTCCGAGGCAACGCGATATGCGAGCAAACGGTTGGGCGGTCAGCGTTGATTTCTGATAGAGCCGAGTGATTTGCCAGAGAAAAAATATCGTCAAGCCGGCAGAGCCGCACCAGCTGATCAGGGGAGCGGAGAGCAAGCCGAACGGAGCGACGTCCTGAGTCAGCAGCTGGAGGACATGCCGGATGATCATGGTCGACAGTATGTCCAACTTTCATGCCACTGTGGCTCGCCTGACGTGCACGCCGAATGGGGCAGTTGTCGATACTTTTGCAGAAGGCTGAGAATATTATTCCCTCATGATGGAAAGTTTTGCCTGCTGAGTAGCGGTTGGGGCCCATCGCTCACGTATGTTCCCATCGGACTCCATTCATCGTGGAACAACGCACCAAGATCAGAAGTGAGAAAAATATTTGAGAAGGGGAATGGGTGCGATACAGTCTGACCAGAGGTTTTGACTATGTCGATGAGTACTTCACGGGCGTCGATGCTGAATACGTTTCGTCGGCATCCGCGAGTTCGTGTTCCCACCCCATTTGCCTGCGAGCTCGCCTGGCGTGATGACCAGCGCTGGTTTGGAAAGTCTGTTCATGTTGCGGGTGTCGTGTATGATCTCTCCTTGCGGGGTATGCGGGTCAGCACGGAAGCCCCGATCAAGCCCGGCGATCATGTGTCGGTCCTGATTCGGCTTCCTCGGCAGGTTGCTCCGGCGGAAATTACCGTCGCGACGGTACAATGGACGAAAGACCAGACGTACGGACTCTCCTTTCAGCGGTTGTCGTCCTCGTCCCATGGGCGGCTGCGCAAATATATGACGGTCCTCTCAAAAGGGGTGCGGTAAGCAGCTCCTTTCCTGCCGAACACTCGTGCATTTGCAAACGAGCGCCCATCCAGACGCGACAAGCCCCGCCGTCGTTAATTGACACTATACCCGCGTTCGTCTGCTTTAGTCGGGTTGGAACGTGAGAGGTGGTGGATCCATTCGGCCTGAGCCGGTCGCGGCAACGCGATTGAGAAACGTGTATGGCTTGCGAGTCAAACGTATCGTCACGGCCGGCTTCTCCTGTTCCTTCCGCATTGTAGCCGCGCTTGTTTCGTGACGCAGTCTGCAACCACGACGCAGGACGGGAGAGTCTTCTCTCCGGTCAGAGCGGGAATTCTCAACATGAATTACTTGAGGCCTTCACCAGGCAGGGCAACAAATTGTTTGCGAAAGCCGACCACTTTGGCGAGATAGTCACGGGTTTCTTGATAGGGCAGGTTTGCTCGTAGCCGGTCATAGACGGCAGGAGGTTGAAGCGAATTGATCTGGTTGATGGCAGCGGTTTGATCCTGAGCAAATGCTTTGAACACGTTGCGCGGACCGGTGTTATAGGCTGAAATCACGCAGTATTCTCTCGCTACCTGGTTCTCGATGCGCTCCAGTAGGTTATAGGACAGGACGTTGAGATACGCACTGCCAAGCTCGATATTGTTCTCAGGATCGAAGAGGTAGTCTCGAGAGGGAATGGTGTCCTTGCCCTTGGCTTTCTTGTAGGCATCGCGTCCCCCGCTGCTGGGCACGAGCTGCATGAGACCAAAGGCGGGGGCGGAGCTGACAGCGAAAGGGTTGAAATTACTTTCTGTGCGAATGACCGCAAAGATCAAGCTTGGGCTGACCTTGAACTGATCCGCGTACCGGGTGACCGTGCTGCGGTATTTTTCAGCCTGCTTGTTCGAGAAGTTGGCGACCATCTTAATTTCAGCGAGCAGGGCCTGTTTGGCTACGCCGTTCTGATCGATCGATCGCGGCTTGGCGTGGTTCTCGACCGTAAACGTCGCAAAGGCTTCCGCTTGTGCCGGAGTCTTGATCGCTCGCCCCTCCTGGTCCACAACCAGGCCCAGGAGATAGGGCGGCTTGTCGCTGGTGAGCGTGACGGCTTTGTCCGAGAATAGGTCAACGGATCGAGGATCATCAGGGGTCAGGAGCGTCGTAACGAGGGCATTTTTTAAGCTGTCTTTGGGAGTCTTGTCATCCAGTGTTTCGATCACGATCGTCCCGCTATCAAAGTCGACGACTGCCCGGCTCATGTAGTTTTGCGTGTACTTGACATATTTCTTCTGTTCAGGAACCTTGACTTCTTTTTCGCCCCACGTTTGACGAACCTTCCCGGTCAATGCCGCCATGATCGTTTCGAAATCGCGTTGTATAGTCCGTAAATCTCGAAGGACGGCTTCAGGATCGCGCTGGTAGGCGTCAGTGTGCTCCTTGAGAATTAGTTTCGGATCTTTGCCGCCGGCAATGCTGACGACGGTTTTTCCCGTTTTGCTGCCGAGTATACGCTCTGCGCTCGTCAGGACGTGATCGGCTGTCTCACAGCCTGAGACAGCAAGACACAGAGGCAAGACCATGAGTCTCGAGAGAAATCTAAGCGGCATCATATTGCTAGTGTACCCGTTTTTGTCGAAGGCAGAAAGTGGGGGAGGGGATTGCGGAGCCGCTTGTATGCGCAAGCGGCTCCGCAGAAGGAGGCTGTCGTCCTACTTGATGGCGACGGCTTTGACTTCTTTGTAGGACGTTTGGCCGAGCAAGACTTTTTGGATTCCGTCCTGGACGAGGGTCGTCATGCCTTCATCCATTGCACAGTGAAGCATGTCTTCGGTGCGGGCTTTCTGCTGGACCATGCGCTTGATATTGTCTGATCCGAGCAGGAGTTCGTGGAGTGCCACGCGTCCTTTATAACCAGTGCGATTACAGACTTCGCAGCCTTTCCCGCGCGAGAGACGGAACGTGTTGTCTTGTTTAATGCCAAGTTTGTCCCAGCGCTCGGCACCATAGCCCTGCCGAAGCTCTTCGTATTCTTCGGGCGTGCCGACATACTGTTCCTTGCAATCCTTGCAGATACGACGGGCCAACCGCTGGGCGAGCACCCCGAGCATGGCGTCGGCAAAGCTGAAGGGGTCGCAGCCCATGTCTAGGAGGCGGGTGACTGTTTCCACGGCGCTGTTGGTGTGCAAGGTGCTGAGCACCAGGTGTCCGGTGAGCGAGGCCTCGATGCCGGTATCGGCGGTTTCTTTATCGCGCATTTCTCCGACCATGATCACATCGGGGTCGGCGCGGAGGAATGCCCGCATTGCGGTGGCAAAGGTAAAGCCGATCTTGGGCTGGACTTGGACCTGGCGCAGGCCATACTGGGTAATTTCGACGGGGTCTTCGGCGGTCCAGATCTTAATGTCCGGAGTATTGATGTTGCCCAACACGGAATGGAGCGTGGTTGTCTTTCCTGATCCGGTAGGTCCGACGCAGAGGATGATGCCGTAGGGCTTTTCAGAAATTTCTTTAATGCCTTTGAGATTGCGGTCCGAGAACCCCATTTTGTCGAGCGGCAAGGGTTCACTGGCGGCCAAGATACGCATGACAACATCTTCGTTATACCCGGATGTTGGAATGGTGGCGACGCGGAGCTCGATCTCTTTGGTCTCGCTAAGCTTGAACTTGATTTTCCCGTCTTGCGGTTTGCGCCGTTCGGCGATGTCCAAGCTGGCCATGATTTTCAAGCGGGACACGATTGCGCGCCGGTAGCTCTGGGGAATTTTCATGTACTCAAAGCAATCGCCGTCGACACGGAATCGGACGAGTGTCTCCCGCTTTTCCCCGTAGGGCTCGATGTGAATGTCCGAAGCGTTCTGTCGGAAGGCATCGGCGATAATCTGGTTGGCAAGGCGGACGATGGCGCTGTCGTTTTCATCAAGCCCACCCCCTGACGAGGCATCTTCCATCGCTTCGGCTTGGGCTTCCGTGACGAGTTCGCCGAGAATGTCTGAGACGTTTTCGTCGAGTTTGCGGCCCCCGCCGCCGCCTCCTCCATCGCTTTGGCCGGTGGCGGAAGCCAGGAATTGTGCGATGTCCCGCCGTAAGCTGACCGCGAAGCGGATGTTTAAGCCGGGGAATGTCCGTTTAATGTCTTGTACCCGGTCAAGGTCGCCGGGATCATCAGTCAGAATTTCAATGGCGGTGCGATCGCGTTTCAGCGGCATCCAATGATTTTTTCTCAGGTAGTCGACGTTCAGGTTCTTCAGCAGCTCGATGTCTACGAGCGTGCGCTCGCTGAACTCGATATAGGGACACTTATAGAATTGAGCGAACGATTTGCCGATGTCGAGTTTCGGCACTTTATACTTTTCGATCAAGATGCTTTCGAGATCGCTGGTGCCTTTGCGGGCCTCGGCGAGTATGTTTTCCAGATCGTTCTGCGTGATCTTGCCGTTGCCGACCAGGAGGTCGAATTTTGTGGGATTCTTCTTTGTCGTTTTTCGTAAGTTGAAAAATGCAATGCCGAGGGCCTTGGCGATCTCGGCGACCGACTCTTCGTCTTTCCTGGTAAAGCGGCTGCCGCTTTTCTTATTCAGCAGCTGGAGCACGCCCATGAGGTACTTGTTGTCGGCGACAATCGGGTAGGTCAGGACCTGTTTCGTTTTGAAGCCGGTGCGTTTGTCGTACGAGGTGTCGTGCAGCAACGAGGGGTGGATGCCCTGGAGCTCAGCCATGTTGTAGGCATCGGCGATGTTCACGGGCCGGAGATATTTCGCGCAGAAACCGGCGAGACTTTGCTCGGTGATGGGGATCCGCACTTCTTCGACGCTGTCGACATGGGGTACTTTGGAAAAGATTTCTTTCTTGTCCGGGTCGAATGCGAAAAGGGTGAGATCCTCAGCGTCGAACAGGCCAAGGATATCTTTGTGCAGGTCGAGGAGGATCTGGTCGAGATCGCTGGCGGCGTTAATTTGAGCGGTGATCTTCTTGACGTGTTCCGCGAACTCGCCTTTTTGCTGCAGCTCCTGGAGGTTGTTGGGCATCGGCTTGGACTGCATTCCTGATTCCTTCTTCGCTCAGCCTATGATCCGAGGGAGTCGAGGCGTGGCAGCAACTTGATTGCTGCGGGTGCCGGTTGGGGAAAAATGATCCCTGGAAAGTGAGTGTAGCCCAATCAAATGAGAAGGCAAGGAAAAGGCAAGTTTGTTAGGTGAGCGGAAGCGGCCGGTAACCGAATATGAGTCAGCGAGAGGCGAAGGCGTCGAGGTCTGGCACGGCGGTGCGCAGGTGTTGAACGAGATCGGCCGGCGCCACACGTGTTTTGATACCCGTGCGTCGGACTTTCACTTCGATCATGCCTTCCGCCAATCCTTTGTCTCCGACCACGACCTGGAATGGCGCACCGATGAGGTCGGCGTCATTGAATTTGACTCCGGCCCGATCATCGCGATCATCCCACAGTACTTCGAATCCTGCCGCTTGCAATTCACCGTACAGGCGGATGGTGGCCTCGTTGGTCTTGTCCGATTGACTGACGGGGATCAAGTGAATGTGAAACGGGGCGATCGGATAGGGCCAGATAATGCCCCGTTCATCATGGTTCTGCTCGATGGACGCTGCGGCGGACCGACCGACGCCGATTCCGTAGCAACCCATGACGGCCAGGCATTCTTTCCCTTGAGGGTCCAGAAACGTCGCGCTCATCGCCTTGCTGTACTTTGTGCCAAGCATGAAGACATGACCGACTTCTATTCCTTTGGTGGCTTTCAGGATGCCGTCTTGTTTCGGTGAGGGATCGCCGGCCTGCGCGTTCCGAAGATCGAGGACTTGATCGGCGGTAAAGTCGCGGCCCCAATTCGCATCAACGTAGTGGGTGTCGAGCTGATTGCCTCCGACCACCACGTTCTTGAGGGCGGGGATGGCATGATCCGCAAATATTCTAATCCCCTTGAGGCCGACGGGCCCGGCAAATCCGACCGGTGCCCCGGTGGCTTTTTCCACGGTCGCCGGTCCTGCCAGTTCGATTTCAGGAACTCCCAAGGCTTTCTTGAGCTTGATTTCATTCACCGCATGGTCGCCACGAACAAGCACCGCCACGGTCTCCTTGCCGGTGGAATATAAGAGCGTTTTGACAAGGCGGTGCGCCGGAACCTTCAAACAAGCGGTCACTTCCTCAATGCTGCGGCAATTCGGTGTTGAGACGGAGCGGATGGGCAGGGCGGCGTCGGCCTCTACACTGTCAGGAGGCAAGACGTCGGCGCGCTCCACATTCGCTGCAAATGTGCCGGTATCGCTATATACCACCGTTTCTTCGCCGGTCTCTGCCAGGACCATGAACTCATGCGATGAACTGCCGCCGATGAGTCCTGTGTCTGCTTCGACGGCTCTGAATGTCAGGCCGCACCGGGTAAAGATCCGGTGGTAGGCGTCGTACATCTTGTGATAGTTCTCGCGTGCTCCGGCCTCGTCACGGTCGAAGCTGTAGGCGTCTTTCATCAAGAACTCGCGGCCCCGCATCAGGCCGAAACGCGGACGGATCTCATCGCGGAACTTGGTTTGGATTTGATAGAAATTCAGCGGGAGCTGCCGGTAGGATTTCACTTCCCGCCGAAACAGGTCTGTGATGATCTCTTCATGCGTGGGTCCCAGGCAGAAATCCCGCTCGTGCCGGTCTTTGAATCGCAGCAATTCTTTCCCGTAGAAGTCCCACCGGCCTGTTTCCTTCCAGAGCTCCGCCGGCGATGCCATCGGCATCAGAAGTTCCTGTGCGCCGGCGCGATTCATTTCTTCACGAATGATCTGCTCCACCTTGCGGATGACGCGGAGGCCGAGCGGAAGATAGGTGTAGATACCGGAGGCGACTTTTCGAATTAAACCGGCGCGCAGCATGAGCCGGTGGCTGACTGTTTCAGCCTCACCGGGGGCTTCCCGTAACGTGGGGATCAGGAGTTGCGATGTTTTCATGGGGTGTTAACGCAGGAAGATACGTTCGAGGTCATTCCAAAAGGCGAAGATCATCACGCCAACCAATAAGACCAGCCCGGCTTGCTGCGCGATTTCCCGCTGCCGGTCACCGAGCGGTTTCCGCAGAATGCCTTCAATCAGGAAAAAGAGCAAGTGCCCTCCATCCAGGATCGGAATTGGAAGCAGATTCAGCACGCCGAGATTGATGCTCAGGATGGCGATCAGGAAGACGACGCTGGAGGCTCCCTGGGAGGCCGCTTCTCCGGAAATATTAGCGATTGTCAGCGGGCCGCCGATATTTTTGCTCGAAATATCCCCCACGACCATTTTATAGAGCCCAATGGTGGTGAGTTCAGTCCATCCCCATGTTGCATCGAGCCCTTGATAGACGGCTTGGAGCGGATTATCCGCACGCATGAGTGAACGGCCGGGACCTGAAATTCCGATTTTCCCCACTTCCACGGATTGGCCGTTGACGGTGGCCTTTTCCGAGCTGGGCGTCACGGTGAGAGGGATTCGTTGTCCGTTTCTGAGCACGTCGACGTGCAAGAGCTTATTGGGACTGTCGCGCACGATCGTCGTCATCTGGAGCCAGGTGTAAATGGTCTGGCCGTCGATGCCGATGACACGGTCTCCCGTCTGGAATCCTGCCGTAGAAGCCGGTAGTCCGTGCATGACGGATGTGACCAAGGGCGGCGTCTCCTCGACACCGATCGTATACAGGGGCTCGTCGGGAGAGGCCAGCTGGCCCTGCACGGGCACCGGGGTGACGGAGAGAGGCTTTATTTGTGCGCCACGTTTAATTTCCAGCGAAAGGGTTTCCCCTTTGCTGCGAGCCACGGCGTCCAACAGCTCGGTTCTTGTGGAAATTTCTTTCCCGTTGACCTTCGTAATGTGGTCGCCGATTTCCATGCCGGCTGAGGATGCAGGCGAGCCAGGCACCAGCGCCTCAATATCCGGGCTGAGATCGCGGAACGTCGGGACGAACAGGGGGGATCCAGTCGAGAGCCATCCGGCAAAAATGAGATAGGCCAGAATGAAGTTGAAGCCGGGACCGGCTGCCACGATCAACACTTTACCCCAAATGCCCTGGTGGGCGAATGAGCGCTTCCGCTCTTCCGGCGTGGCCGCTTCCGTTTCGTCTTCGCCGAACAGCTTAACGTATCCGCCTAAGGGAATGGCCGAGAGCAGGTATTCGGTTTCGCCGACCTGGCGACCAAGAATTTTCGGGCCGAACCCGAGAGAGAATTTCAGAACTTTCACGCCCACCCAGCGGGCAGCCAGGAAGTGGCCGAGTTCGTGAAACGCCACGAGCACGCCGAGCACGACCAGGAACCACCAGGCTTTTTGCATTAAGACCCAGAGGGTATCGGGTGACCAGGTGAATGCGAACATCATGGGTGTACTCAAAGTCTACAGGTGAATGTTCAATGTCAGCATCAACTTAACACTCATTGCGCAAATGTCAAAATGATGTTTCAACGGGGGAGGGCATGGACCAGGGACTCCGCTTTTTCTCTCGCCCAGCGATCGGCTTCCAATGCGTCTTCCAGAGTGGTCACGGACTTAGGTACATGCGCGTCCATCGTCTGGCGGATGACTTCTGCGATTTCGTTGAAGCGGATGCCTCCATTCAGAAAGGCATCGACGGCAATCTCATTCGCCGCGTTCATTGTGGCCGGCATGGTTCCTCCGGTCCGGAGGGATTCGTAACCGAGGTTGAGGCAAGGAAACCGGTCATGATCCGGCTTGCAGAAGCTGAGAGTGCCGATCTCCGTCAAGTCCAGTGAGGGCAGGTCGAGCGGCAGCCGTTCCGGATACCGCATCGCATACGAGATCGGCGTTCGCATATCCGGCAATCCCAATTGGGCGATCATGGAGCGATCTTCGTATTCAACCAGAGAGTGAATAATGCTTTCCCGATGCACGATGACCTCGATGCGGGACTCCGGAATATCAAACAGCCACCGGGCTTCGACAACTTCGAGCCCCTTGTTCATCAGCGTGGCGGAGTCGATGGTAATCTTGGAACCCATTTTCCAATTGGGGTGTTTGAGGGCTCGCTCAGGCGTGACATGTTGCAACTCTTCCTTCGCCATGGTCCAGAGCGCGCCACCGGACGCGGTAAGAATCAATCGACGGACGTCTTGAAGACGATGGCCCTCCAGTGATTGAAAAATGGCGCTGTGCTCACTGTCGACCGGGAAGATCCGGACGCAGTGCTTGCGGGCTTCCTCTTGCATCAGCTTGCCCGCCATGACCATCGGCTCTTTGTTGGCCAGGGCGATATGTTTTCCTGAACGGATCGCCGTGAGGGTAGGCACGAGTCCGGCGGCTCCGACAATGGCGGAGATCACCAGTTCGGCTTCCGGCAATGAAGCGACTTGGGCGATGCCTGCTTCGCCGGAAAGAATCTCTACGGGAAGGCCTGCGCAGCGTTGCCGCAATGTGACCGCGGCGGCTTCCTGCGACACCGCCACCACTCGCGGGGTGAAGGCGCGAATCTGTTCTTCTAGCTTGTCGATATTGTTGCCGGCGGTCAGCCCGGCGATGCGAAACTCACCGGGGAATCGCTGAACGATATCGAGGGTATTCGTGCCGATCGAACCGGTAGAGCCCAGGATGATGATGGTTTTCATAGCGTCTCCTGCTAAGGGAGCGGCGAAAGGCCGCAGACTAATGTCACATAGTAGTAGAAGGTGGGGGCGGTGAACAAGAGACTGTCCAATCGGTCGAGCATGCCGCCGTGACCGGGAAGAATGCCGCCTGAGTCCTTCACCCCGACTGCGCGTTTTATCGCCGACTCGCACAAGTCTCCCGCGAGGCCTGTGCCGGTCATCAGTAAGCCCAGCACCAGCGCGTGAAACATCGTCAACTGCGGGACCAGCCAGATCTGTGTCAGGAGGGCGACTGCCACGGCCAGAGCCAATCCTCCAGCCAGGCCTTCAATGGATTTCTTGGGGCTGATCGACGGGGCCAGGGGATGGCGTCCCCAGAGGGTGCCTGCGTAGTAAGCGCCGATGTCACTGGCCCAGGTCACCAATGCGATAAAGACGATCAGCCATTCGCCGGATGGAAGGGTGCGCGTGGACACAAGGGTGCCGAGTGTGAGTCCAATATAGACGGGGCCGAATAGAGCGACGGCCGCATCGTGAAAGCGGGACGTGATGACATTTGACGACCAAAGCATCGCCAGCAGCACACAAGCGAGACTCGACAGCAGTATCGCGTCTATCGGAAGTGCCCAGTGGGGGCGGACGATCAAGAGAGCAGTGAGTCCGAGCGCGAGTCCGGTGAACGCCGGGTTTCGACGATCGCCGAAGCCCATGCGGGTGAGCTCAAGCAGGGCAATGGCTCCGCCTACTACAACTAACAGCGTCAAACCCCATGGAGGCAGATAGCGAATGATGGCATAGACGATGGGAATGCCGATGAGCGCGGTGTAGACACGCCGGGCATCGAAGCGGCGAGCCGGCGTGGGGGCCGGTGCAGCGGATGCTGTTGCCCGGTTGCCTTGCACATCTACTGGGCTGAGGTTGTCCACGTGGTTTTAGGAGGACACGGTGCTCAGGACCCGGCCGAATCGGCGTTCGCGTCGCTGATACTCGATCAACGCAAGCAAAAACTCACGTCGCCGAAAGTCGGGCCAGGGGGTTGTGGTGAAGTAGAGCTCGGTATAGGCCAATTGCCAGAGGAGGAAGTTGCTGATGCGGGTCTCCCCGCTGGTTCGGATCAAGAGGTCGGGATCCGGGAGCGGGTGCGTGTAGAGATACTGTGACACCAGGGCCTCATCAACCTGGTCAGGCCGGATCGTGCCTGCCTGTGCGTCCTTCAGCACTCCGCGAACGGCATCAACGATTTCGGTTCGTCCCCCGTAACTGAGCGCCACGGTCAGATGCAGCTTGTTCAAGTGCCCAGTTTCCTGTTCAGTCGTTCGGACCCAGCGCCGGGCGCTTTCGGGAAGCGCATCGAGTCGGCCGATGGCGCGGAAGCGAACACCCTGTTCAATCAAGCTGGCTCGCTCGGTGGAGAGATAATGCTCCAGTAGTCCCATCAAAGCGGAGATTTCCTGCGTGGGACGGTTCCAGTTTTCCTGTGAGAATGCGTAAATCGTGAGGTGTTGGATGCCCAACTCAAGGGAGAGTGTGATCATCTCGCGGACAGAGTTGATTCCTTCACGATGTCCGGCGATGCGCGGCAGGCTCCGGAGCTCGGCCCAGCGCCCGTTCCCGTCCATAATGACGGCGACGTGTTTGGGGCGGAGATCCGGCTCCAGTTTATTTGTCAATTCCTGCTCGGAAAGATGTTCGAGACTGGATGAGAAGGGTGTCCGTGACATGGGAAGTGAGTCGATTTCCTTTCCGTGAATACTCAATGGCAGGTGTTCAAAGTCTACTGACGAGGGTAGGCAATGTCAAACGCTATTTAGTAAAAGCCCTTGGTCTGTCAATAGTTAAGATGCGTTGCATTGCGGGTGCGGAAATGAATGGGCTATACTTCGCGCTTGTTCCAGTCCAGAAACAAAGAGGCTTGATTGATGGCTGATTCCGGGCAGCTCGCAAAATTCGGCATGACGGATCTGGAAGTGTTCCATGCCCTCGACCGGCTCAATGTCAGGGATGTGGACTATGCGGATCTCTACTTCGAGTCGCGGGTGTCAGAGTCCGTCTCCATGGAAGAGGGGATCGTCAAGCGAGCTGCGAAGAGCATCTCCCAGGGAGTCGGGGTGCGGGCGACCGCCGGAGAAAAAACCGGGTTTGCCTACTCAGACGAGTTAACGAAGAAGGATTTGGAAGTCGCCGCAGATACGGCCCGTTATATTGCCAATTCCCCCAAAGGTGATCGCAGCTTGCCTGTGCCGACGCAGCGACGGCCGACACGGGATCTCTATCCCGTCGAACGGGCGAAGGCCGAGGTAGCGACTGCTGATCGAGTGGCCCTGCTCAATGCAATCGATGCCGAGGCGCGGCGCTACGACCCGCGCATCAAAAATGTGCTGGCTTCCTTTAATACGGAATATAAAGTGGTGGCCGTGGCCACCTCAGACGGCACGTTGATCGGAGATGTGCAGCCGTTGTCCCGCCTTCAAGTCACCTGTATTGCTGAAGAAAACGGCAATCGGCAGGTGGGGTCGTTCGGCGGGGGCGGGCGGGTCGGATTCGAGTTCTATCAGGAAGAGAATCGATATTTGGGCTATGCCCGCGAAGCGGCTCGCGAGGCGATTTTGAATTTGTCCGCGGTGGATGCGCCGGCGGGAGTGATGCCGGTGGTGCTTGGTGGCGGATGGCCGGGCATTTTGCTGCATGAGGCAATCGGGCATGGACTGGAGTCGGACTTCAATCGGAAGAAAACATCGGCCTTTTCGAGTTTGATCGGCAAACGCGTGGCATCCGACGTCTGCACCATTGTGGATGATGGCACCCTTCCGTTTCGCCGCGGCTCGCTCAATATGGACGACGAAGGCACCCCCACCGGTCGGACGGTGTTGATCGAGAAAGGGATTCTTCGCGGCTACATCACGGACAAACTGAACGCGCGGCTAATGGGGATTCCATTGACCGGTAATGGACGGCGGGAAAGCTACCAAAGCATTGTGCTCCCTCGGATGACGAATACATTCATGCTGGCCGGCGAATCGGATCCTGACGACATTGTGAAATCGGTCAAGCGCGGGCTCTATGCCGTGTCTTTCGGCGGCGGGCAGGTGGATATTACAAGCGGGAAGTTTGTGTTCTCGGCGAGCGAAGCCTATTTGATCGAGGACGGGAAAATCACCAAGCCGGTCAAAGGCGCGACGTTGATCGGGAACGGTCCCGAGATTCTGACGAAGGTTTCAATGGTCGGACATGATCTGGAACTGGATAACGGAATCGGTACCTGTGGCAAGGATGGCCAGTCCGTGCCGGTCGGAGTGGGATTGCCAACCATCAAGATTGACGAAATCACCGTCGGCGGGACGCAGCGATCATGAGTCATTTGCCTCAACAGACCGACGGGTATGCGCAATTGGCGGCGGATGTGCTTGCTCGAGCCAAGCAGTGCGGTGCGACGGAGGCCGACATTGTGGTCGCTGACGGAGAAACATTTTCCGTGCAGGTGCGTGTCGGTGTGGTCGATCGTTTGAGCAAGGCCCGTGAAAAGCGGCTGGGGTTGCGGGTGTTTGTCGGCAAGCGGTCCGCGACGACCTCGACCTCCGATTTTTCGACCGATTCATTGCATCGGCTGGTCGATGAGACCTGTACGCTGGCGAAGGCGGTGGTGCCGGACGAGGTGTCGGGGTTGCCCGAGGCATCACAGATGGCAACCGACTGGCCGGATCTGGATCTCTACGACAGCACCAGACTCGGGACCGATCAGCAGATCGACTTGGCGAAGCGGGCGGAGTCTGCGGCCTTGTCGGCGGATCCGCGCATGACGAACTCGGAGGGAGGCGATTTCGATTCGTCGTCCGGCCGTGTCGTGCTGGCGAACAGCCATGGATTTGTCGGTGAGTACCGCAGTTCGAGTTTTTCTATTTCAGTCTCTCCCATCGCCACGGATGCCGCAACGGGCGGGATGCAGCGGGATGCCTGGTATGAGGTGCAGCGCAAATTCAGCCGGATGGCGTCTCCCGAGTCGATCGGTCAGGAAGCGGCTCGACGCACGTTGCGCCGGCTCGGTGCACGCAAGGTCTCCACGAAGCGGGTGCCGGTGATTTTCGACCAGGATGCCGCCGGGAGTCTCCTCGGCAATCTCTGTAGCGCGATTTCCGGCTACTCGCTCTACAAGCGAGCCTCATTTCTCCTCGATCAACTCGGCAATCGGATTGCGTCAGAGCATCTGACGATCTACGATGACGGGCGCATGGAAGGCGGGCTTGGCTCCCGTCCGTTTGACGGCGAAGGGTTGGCTACGCGCAAGAATACGATTGTTGAACGTGGCGTGTTGAAGAGTTATCTGCTCGATGCCTATTCCGGCAGAAAATTGGGCATGTCGTCGACCGGGAATGCGTCGCGGAGTGTGGGGGAGAGTCCATCGGTCGGACCCACGAATTTCTATCTGGTTCCCGGTACGAAGACGCTGCAGGAGATGATCGGGTCAGTAAAGGAGGGGTTGTACGTGACCGAGTTGATCGGATTCGGGATCAATATGGTGACCGGGGACTACTCTCGCGGTGCCTGCGGATTTTGGATCGAGAACGGAGAACTCGCATATCCCGTCGAGGAGATCACGATCGCCGGCAACTTGAAACAGATGTTCAATGATATTGAAGCGGTGGGGAATGACCTGGTGTTTCGCAGCCGGATTGCGAGTCCGAGCCTGAAGTTAGGCGAATTGATGGTGGCGGGAAACTAGCAGGATGCTGAAAAAGTCCGCCAGCGGCGTTCTCGCTTCGCGAAGAGACTCAACGTACCGCCGCGTACGCCTCGCCTCTTCGCTCGCTGCGGCCTGGCTGGACGGCCTTTTTGAGCATCCTGATGGTGTGTAGGTCGATGAAGAGGGGGCAGACGATGCGATCTCTCGTGCGGGGCTTGGTGATCCTGGCGGTGCTGACACTTCCTGAAGCGGGCTTTGCCGTAGAGTTTTCGCTGACGAGTCCCACGATTAAGGATCACGCTACGATCGGCAACGACCATGTGTTTAACGGGTTCGGCTGCACGGGGCAGAATATCTCGCCGCAACTGCAGTGGGAGCATGCCCCCAAGGACACCAAAAGTTTTGCCCTCACCGTGTATGATCCCGACGCACCGACTGGAAGCGGCTGGTGGCATTGGGTCATTTTCAACATAGCCCACACCGTGACCTCGCTGCCGGCAGGGGCCGGCAAGCCGGACAGTCAGTCGGCACCACAGGGAAGCATTCAAAGTATGACGGATTTCGGCCAGCCCGGGTACGGAGGGCCCTGTCCTCCGGCTGGCGACAAGCCCCATCGGTACATCTTCACCCTGTATGCGTTGAAGGTGGATCAGCTTCCACTCAAGCAGGAGGCTTCAGGCGCGATGGTCGGGTACTATCTGAAGCAAAACGCGCTGGCAAAAGCCTCATTCACGGCTCTGTTCGGTCGATAGGCAAGAAGACATCGCAAGCAAGATCACGACGGTTTGTGTGAAGGGACAACAGATGGCGCTTGATGCTGAATTAGGAAAGAAGATGTTGCAGCTGATCACGTCGCGCTATGACGATCGGCATTGGCGGAAGAAGATCGAGAAGACGCTGAGTTTGCCTCAGTCGGGTGTCGCTGACCCGATCCAGCAGCAACTCTTTATGTATTTGAAAATTGGACTCAAAGCATACAAGTCGCGCCGTGCCGATCCGGATGCCTGGATCATCGGCGGATATGCGACGAAAGAAGTGATCGATCGCGCGAAATTTCAGCCCCAACTTGTCGGTCCTGATGTGAAGAAAGAAGACATCGCATTTCTGGGGACCGATCCCGGTGACGATGTGACTGAGGGCTGGTGGGATGAGATGCTGGTGCAATGGTTTGATGTGCCCGAAGAAGAGAAGCCTGCCGAGGGCGAGGAAGAGGGGAAGGCTGACGAGACTGAGTCTGCCGCCACAGTAGAAGGACAATCCTCGAAAGCATAGTCGGGTTTTCCTGCCGTGCCGGGTCGCCTGTCGACCGGACAGGCGCTAGAACAGATCCATTTGCGTCGGGTGTGGCGGGTCGATCTGGAGGGTCGCTACGGCTGATGGCGAGGGCGCTGTTGGTGCGGCCGGTTTCGTGTTCCGGTCGAGGAACTCTTTCAGTTTTTTGAAATCCGCTTTCAACGTGTCGAGCAGTCCCCCCTGGTGCAGGGCCGCTGCCGGGTGGAGCAACGGGAACAGCACAAAGTTTTTCATGTAGAAGGCCTGCGCCTTGACCTTCGTAATTCCGACTTTCCGTTCCAGCAGCGTTTGCGTCGCCCAGTTTCCCAATGTGCAGACCAACTTCGGACGAATCAGCTGAATCTGCTGCAGGAGAAACGGCTTGCAGGTCTCTACTTCGTCCAGTTCCGGATCACGGTTTTCAGGTGGCCGGCACTTGATGACATTCGCGATATAAATATCATCACGTGAGAGATTAGCCGACTGCAGCAGATCGTTTAATATCTTTCCTGCCGCGCCGACAAACGGCTCGCCCTTCAGATCCTCATTCGCTCCCGGCGCTTCGCCCACGAACATGATACTGGCATGCGGGTTTCCCACACCGAAGACAACCTGGCTGCGCCCCAGCTTGGCGAGCTTGCAGCGCTGGCAGTTATGCAGAGACTTTGCGAGATCCTGAAGCGGGGTTGTTGTCATGATCGCATCGGAACCAATTGTTCGCGGTATCTTAGGAAGGCTGCGGTGGGTTGTCAATGTGCTGGGTGCCGGCATGAAAAGACGGACCAATGGGCGATTGCGGGAACCGATTCAAACGGATCAGGCCCTGCCTGCTACTCCACTCGATAGCCTTTGGCCGTTAAGCAGGTGTCGCGTATGGCGTTGATGGTCGAAGGCCATGTAGGGCACGCGCATGGTCTGCGGGGTTCTGCGGGCCTGATCTGAAGGGAAAGGGAGAGCTCTGGCTGTAGAAATGTTGTTCGTTGGCCAACCGGGCTTTGTATATACAGTCCATATAGTCACGTTCCACGTCAGCCCGGTTGTGTCCAGATGGGTAGCCGCCACGTTCGTAAGGACTGGAGGCACAACCGACGAGACCGTACAGCGCGATGGCTGTGTGCTGCGTCATGCCTCACACCTACCAGCTGAATGATCTATGGTCAAGTTGAGGATCCGCTAATGATGTCCAGACAATGTCGTGCGCTGACGACGGCGCTCTCGCTATTGGCCGGCCAGCCTGTATCGGTCCATGAGCCCGCGATCAGCAAATTCTGGACGGGGCTTTGCTGAATCGGTCGGAGTATTGTTGCGCCTGATTTGAGCGACAGTGCAGCCCGTGGGCGGCGATGGAGAGCGGTCGGGTTCAGCCGTATTGTCTGGAGGGCTGGGAACAGGCGCTGGAGTTCCTGTTTGGCCAGGTCGATGAGATCGGCCTCTGTTCGTTCAATAAACGGGACGTCGCCGACCACCGACAGTTCATACAGGGCTGTTGCAGGATCCGTAGTCGACACTGTGACAGATTGGAATCCCTGCCTAGGCAAGAGCACGACGCGGGGACCGGCCGCCGGTGCTGATCCAGTCAAGTGGACGGATATGGCGGGGAGATCAGTCAAGTCGTTTAGCTGTGAGAAATATCCATACCGGGTGAGCAGCCGATCCGGGAGGAGTTTCATGAGCATGTGATGCGGTATACCGGACAGGTACCAGGTCGCTTGGATCATCTGTCCATCGCCCAGGCGGATATGGTCGATACGATGCTGGGCAAACTGGATGTGGGGAAGGTCCTTTTGTACCAGGCTCTGTGCGCCCAGTGTTGATAAGGCGGTTTTCAGTTGGTGATGCAGGCGTTGGAGTTGCGAACTGCTGAGTCTGGTGCAGGAAGATGCGTGCGCATCGGTGAGAAAGGGAGGTTTTAGGGCTTGTGCACAGGAGGCGGCCGAGAGATCGGTCAGTGCGTTGCCAGTGAGGAATCGGATGAGGGGCGACCAGATGTGGTCACGTGCGGATTGGCTTTGACCGATCGATGCCAGCCAGGCGTCGGCGGTGCGCTGGTCAAGGGTGGTTGGGGCAGAGATCTCCTGTTCCCAGATTCGTTCGAGATAGGAGAGGAGCTGCCAGCGATCGTTCCAGGACAGGCCGCGAAACCGAACGAGTCCGGCGATCCAATGAAGTGACCGGGGAAGCGTCGTCGGCTTGTAGGAGACGATGCGTCCGTCAGGCAAGGAAAATTCAAGAGGGATGGCCGATTCTCTTGCCGGGGGCTCCGACCCTGGGAGGGCACCGAGCAAAGACTGCATTTCTCGATGGCAGCCAAGGATATGTTCAGATGTCGAGAGATCGTCCGCCCAACCGGGGTGTTCGATGAGCGTCAGATGATATCCCTGCCGGGCCAGTTCGTAGGCTGCGACCAGGCTTGCCAGCGTGGTGCCGAGGACAACAACGGACTCTGTGCGTGCAGCGGTCACGAGAATCGGGAGCGCAGCCAGATTCCTGCGGCGATCGCCAGGCGGTGACTGGTTGAGAGACGGATGCGCGGCCCAAAGACCTGGAACTCGGAGGCTTCGATCTTCTGTAAAATTCTTGAATAGATCCCGCGCATGATCTCCGCAACAGTCAACGCACGACGCTCGTGCGGCGGGAGGGCCATCAGTGCGGCCCGGGCCTTGTCATAATACTGGCGGGCCCGGGCGGCTTCGTGTTCCATCAGCTTCTTGAATTCCGGTGAATAGGTCTGTTGTCGCAGAGCCTTTTCTGAATATTTGCAGGCTTTCAGGTCTTCAAGAGGAAGGTAGATGCGGTTTTGTGCCGCATCGGTGCCCACGTCCCGTAGAATGTTGGTGAGCTGGAACGCCATGCCGAGATCCACGGCGTAGTCCTGTGCCCGTGCTGAGGTCGCGCCGAAGATGTGCAGGCAGATGAGGCCCACGACGGACGCGACGCGGTAGCAATAGGACGAGAGCTCGTTGAAGGTGACGTAGCGGTTGTTGTGCAGATCCATCTCCACGCCCTTGATCAACTCTTCAAAATAGACCTTCGGAATCGAGAGCGCCTTTACATGATGCGCCAGGCTGATAGTGATCGGCCATGTCGGTGTGCCGTGATAGACGGCTTCCAACTCCGCGCGCCATTTGACGAGTTCTTCCTGAGGCTGGCTGCCGGGAGGGGGCTCGTCTACCGCACTATCGACAGCCTTGCAGAATGCATACACCGTATACATTGCGCTGCGGCGTGCTTTGGGGAGAAAGAGGAATGAATAATAGAAATTGCTGCCGCTCGCTTTGGTGAGCGCGGTGCAATAGGCTTGAGCTTCATCGACAGTCATGCGCGGGACTCCACAGAAAGCAAAGAGGCCGTCAGGCGAACGGCTTGTAAAGGGTTCAGATCACGGGATGGCTTCCGATGAAAGAGAGCGGCGAGTAACTCCACGCCATCAACGAGCCGAGGGCCAGGACGGCTGAAATAGGCATTGGCATCGAGGACATAGGTCTCTGGCCAGTGGGCGAGTTGCGCCGACCATGGCGCACCGGTGTGCTCGAGACGGCTGAGTTCATCCACAGTTCGCTGAACGGAATAGCCGCAGGGCATGATGAGCAGAATGTCCGGGTTGGCGTCCGCGACCTCCTGCCATGTGGTTTCACGCGACGGCTGAGTGTTGCGGCCAAGCACGTCCTCTCCGCCTGCGAGCGCCACCATTTCAGGCACCCAATGTCCGGCAATATAGAGCGGGTCGAGCCATTCCAGGCAGACAACGCGAGGGCGGATGGTCTGATTGATAGCGGATACTTGATCAAGTCTTGCTCGCAGGGAGTGGAGTAATGTCCTGCCACGGTCAGCTGCTCCTGCCGCCTGCGCGATGCGTGCAACGTCGAGCAGCATGTCTTCCAAAGAGGTCGGATTCAGCGTCACGAGCCGTGGCTCGGAGGGGAGTGAGGCTATGGCTTGTGTCAATTGATCGGGCGTTACGGCACACACATGACACAGGTCCTGAGTCAGGATCACATCCGGTCGAGCTTCGATAAAGCGCTGTTCATTCAGACGGTAGAGCCGGTGCCCGGCTTGGACGAGCTGTTTGACGGCTTGATCAATCGCGTCACTGGAGAGGTTGTGCTGATCAATTACTGATTCAACCACTGACGGGACGTGGCGGACTGAGTCCGGATAGTCGCACTCGTGGCTGACCGCCACCAACTGGTCTGCCAGGTCAAGGGCGGCGATGACTTCTGTGGCGCCGGGGACCAGCGAGCAGATACGCATTACGGTCTGATCCTCATTGTGCGATTGGCCATAGGCGGGTTCGCAGGTCATCCAGGCTGGTGTCGGCCAGGCTGTGAGTGATGGCATGGGCTTCATGCAGATCTTGCGTGGTGTGGGTATTGGCGACAGCCAGGACTTTCATCCCGGCGGATTTTGCCGATCGTATGCCGGGCAGTGAATCTTCAATGACCAGGCACGACGCCGCATCCAGGTCGAGTGTCGGGCGTTGTTGGATCAACCCTGCGAGCGCGAACTGAAACGGCTGGGGATCCGGCTTACCGCGGCTGACATCTTCCGCGCTAGTGATATGGAGGAAAGCCTTTCTAAGGCCGGCCTGTTCGAGAATGAGTTCAATCTCAGGACGGAGGGCGCCGGAGGCGATCGCCAAGGGATACCTGGCGGCGGCCTGTTGGACGAATTCCCGGACGCCGGGGAAAATGACGAGATGATCACGGACCGAATCGAGATAGGCTATAGCTTTTTTCGTCATCAGATCGTGGAGGATCGCGGGGGTGATCGGTCGTTGATTGGCCTGCAGTGCCGCAAGGAAGCACCCTCGGTCATCGAAGCCCAAATAGTTGGTGTAGTAATCCGATTCCGTGAGGATAATGTCGATGTCGGCCAGCGTGCGCCGGAGCCCGGTAAAGTGGAGCGGCTCGGTGTCTGCAATGACACCGTCGAAATCGAATAGAATGGCGCGTAGAGTGTTCATCTCCAGTTTCAATCCGGGTTGAGTCTGTTTGAGAATTGGCGGGGCGCATTATAGCACAGAGGGCGGCGATACAATCCTGTATCGCCGCCCTCTGAAGAACCCGAAGAACGTGAGTCTGAAGATTACGGTTTCAAACGAAGACGCTTCTCAGCAACCCATCCCTTGACTCCATCATCGCTGCGAACGGAGTAGACCCATCCCGTCGGTTGGAGATCACCGTCAAGAATGGTGAGCGCTGTTCCGGGACGAACGGCCGGACCTGGCTTGGTGCCGGAAGGATCTTGGGACAATATGATCGTGCCGCCGGCGAGGGCGGGGTCGACTGCAACTGTCACGCGCTGGCCTTCTCCGAACATCGGCGACAGAGAAGCGGGCGCCGTCGGAGTCGCCATTGCCGGACTCGTCGGCATCGCAGGTGGAGCCGGTGTCGCACTGGGTGCTGCCGGTGGTGCGACGGGCGCAGGAGCCGAGGCGATTGGCTGTGCCGGAGCCGTGGTCATCGGAGCGCCGGCCTGTGAGGCCGCAGGAACGGGAGTTGGCGCATCCGGTATCGCTGGTGCCGGTTGTGCGATCGGTGCAGGTGGTGCCGGTCTCGTGGTCATCTGTGGAGGCTGTGGAACGGGAGCCTCGCCCAGTAACTGATTGACCCAGTCCATTACCATTTCCGGTTCCATGGCCACATAGGCGCCACCACCGAGGAGCGCCAAGAGCAGGATCCAGAGGACAGGACGTCCACCTGATTTCTTGGGTGATTTCATGGGAGAGGACGAACGGGTGTTCGTCGTCTGTTCCAATTCTTCTTCGGTAAATTCTAGATCCGGTTCCGGTTGGCGGGCAAAAAACAGATTGGAAAGCGCACTGCCTGCGAACGACGGACCCCCAGCAACTGCGAACATCGGCCACCTCCCTGTAGCGATCATCGGCAAACGATCATATTCTGTGAAAGTACTTATCACCAAGGTCCGATAGAGTCAATTTTGTGGGGAAATTCTACAAGAGGAATGAGCTTCCGGATCGGAGTGGACGTGTCAGCAGGATTGTTTCTGGGAGCAGGAAAGTACCTGATCGTGCCGACTCCCTGAGCGAAACACAGTGAGTCCTTTGCAGCCGAGGTGATGAGCGAGCTGGAAGGCCTCCGCGACGTCCCGGGGTGTAGCCGTGGGTGGCAGGTTGATGGTCTTTGAGACGCCACTGTCACTATGGCGCTGGAAGACCGCTTGCATGCGTACGTGATGTGAAGGCGACACGTCGTGGGCGGTGATGAAGAGTTGTCGCAGTGAGGCCGGTAGTTGGGTGAGGTGTTGAATTGAGGCGCTCTGCTCCAATTCTCGTTGGAGCGACGGGAGCGCTAGACCGTGAGTTTCGGCGTGCTCCGCGAAGGCAGGATGGAGGCTGGAGAGCGTTATGCCGTCCATCACCGTGCGCACCAGGTGAATGCCATAGAGCGGTTCGATTCCGGCAGAGCAATCCGCGATGATGCTGATCGTGCCGGTGGGGGCGATGGTCGTGACGGTCGCATTGCGCCAACGTTGTCTGCGTGACTGCAGCCGGCTCCCGCGATAGGCCGGGAACACTCCGCGCTCTCGTGCCAGTTGGGTTGAGGCTTCGTGGGCCTCTGTTTGGATGAAACCCATGAGTTCGTCTGCGATCGCCAAGGCCTCGTCGGAGTTATACGGAATGCCTAGATGGATCAGAAGATCGGCAAAGCCCATGATGCCGAGGCCGACCTTTCTGGTGAGTGCAGTGTTGTCCTTGATGGCCTGCAAGGGGAAACGAGAGCGATCAAGGACATTGTCGAGAAATCGCACGGCAGTCGGGATGATGCCGTGCAATCGATCATAATCAATCACCGGTTTCCCTGATCGGACCGACATGAAGTTGGCAACATTGATGGAGCCGAGCGTGCAGGATTCGTAGGGGAGGAGGGGCTGCTCTCCGCAGGGGTTGGTGGCTTCAATCGTACCCAGGTGCGGAGTGGGATTCGCTCGATTGATCGTATCCAGAAATACCACACCGGGCTCTCCGGATTGCCAGGCTGCCTGCACCAGGTGATCAAAAATGGCTTGAGCCGCCACGCGGCGAATTGTTTTGCCCGTGTGAGGATTGATCAGCGGGATAGCCTGTTGACGGGTCAACGCCTGCATGAACCGATCGGTGATGCCGACAGACAGGTTGAAATTGGTCATCTCAGACTGGTTCTGCTTGAGGGCAATGAATTCAAAGATATCCGGGTGATCGACCCGCAGAATGCCCATGTTGGCACCGCGCCTGGTGCCGCCCTGCTTGATGACGTCGGTCGCCAGGTTGAAGACCCGCATGAATGAGACCGGACCGGAGGCGACCCCGTTGGTTGTGGCGACGCGATCAGCCCGCGGGCGAAGCCGGCTGAAAGAAAACCCGGTGCCGCCTCCCGATTGGTGGATCAAAGCCTGATACTTCACCGCATCGAAAATCGATGCGAGGGCATCTTCAACCGGAAGGACGAAACAGGCCGACAGCTGTTGCAGCGGCCGCCCTGCGTTCATCAAGGTCGGAGAATTCGGCAGGAAGTCGAGGCAAGCCATTAGATCGAAGAACTGCCGTGCAAGATGATGTTGTCTGGTTGGAGCAGGGTAGGTGCGTTCGGCTCGGGCGATGTCGCGGGCGACACGCCAGAAGAGCTGCGCCGGTGATTCCGCGACTGCCCCCCTGGTGTTTCTGGCGAGATATCGCTGGGCCAAGACGGTGTATGCGTTGGGTGAGAGGGGCTTCGGCAATGATCGTGATCGCGTCTCGCTCATAACTCTCATTATAGTCCCTTTCGGCGAAGAGGCGAATCTTGCCGCCGATTCTCGCGTGCCACTTGAATCTCGGGCGAACCGTTCGGCAGAATGCCACTCACAACGCACACATGAGAGAGTCGTGCTGATGAAATCATATCGAGAAGAACTCTGGTTCGAGACAAAGACCCGCCGTGCCTATCTCAACATCACGCCCCAGGTTGAAGTCGTACTGAAAGCGAGTGGGGTGAAGGAGGGGTTGGTGCTGGTCAACGCGATGCATATCACGGCCAGTGTCTATATCAATGACGACGAACCGGGGCTTCTACGAGACTACGACGACTTTCTCGAGCGACTCGCGCCGCACGAAGCCGTGTATCGACACAACGAGACGGGGGAAGACAACGGCGATGCCCATGTAAAGCGCCAACTCATGGGGCGTGAGGTCGTGGTGGCGGTGACGGACGGGCGGCTTGATTTTGGTCCCTGGGAACAGATTTTCTACGGAGAATTTGACGGCCGGCGTCGAAAGCGTGTGTTGGTGAAAGTGATTGGTGACTGAGGGGCGTTGTATTCAGCCGATGGTGCAGGATTCAGGGTCGTGGGAACTGTCTTCGCCCTTGCTCCTGCACAGATTCTTTGGCAACATGGGTATTGTGCGATGTCGGTGAGTAAGAATCCTTTTCCGGTTATCTGAGGAGCGTCTGATGTTGGCTTGGTCTCGTCCCGATCCGCTCACCCGCGACCTCATCCATTTGATCAACGCGCGTCGTCATGATCATGGCGACACCGACGCGGCGATCGATACGTTGCAAGCTTTTCTGGAACAGGGGCGCGAGTCCGACTTGCTGACCGTCCTGGCTGCGCTCGATGAAGAGATGGCCGAGTGGTTGTTTGATCTGCTGGCGGAAGCCAGCTGTACCTTGGCCCTGGATGAATCGACGGAAGAAAAGCCGGTCTACGCCACGATGGCGGCCTTGGAGCTTCCACTACAAGCCAACCTCACGGCCCCGCTCAAGCTCAAAATTGATCCTATTGCCACGGCGGAGTTGCTCCATCGGCATCTGCGCTTGTCGGCCGGCACGGTGGTGCGAGTGGAGTCGAGGCTGCTAACTGATGCGACCCTGGAGCCGCTCAATCTCCAGATGCTGCACGATCATTTGACCTCGGTGGCAGACTCGGAGCGGACGCAAGCGATCGCTGCGCGACTGTATCCGCCGGTGGAAAATACGGCCTTCTTGCTGTTCGAAATTATCGGAGCGTCCGATCCCGGGCTGCCTGATTCCTGGGAGGATCGGCATCGACGGGCGATTCTTGAAGGGCTGGTCGAGCAATGCCCTGAACTGGCGCTGGCGCCGGATACGATCGAGGTCCCGGTCTATGCGGCCTATGCGATGTTCGATGCGCAAAATGCGGTGCGCATTCACCATCTGGCCGATGAGACCGCCGCGGTGTGGCGGGATCTCGATCCATTGGTCCGGTCGCGGACGGTCGTGCATCTGCATACGCAATGCGGCAACGGGGTCTATATGCCCGTGTGGACCGATCTGTTCGATCCGGAACTGCCGGAGGAGCACGGGCCGGTCTGGACTTCTCCCGATGTCTGGGTGTTCACGGCTGATCTGCCGATCGAGTGGCCTGGTGAAATGCTGACCAATCGACTGTTGGCCGAGGGCTGCACCAGATTCGAAAACCACATCGTCGAAACGCCGGACAATTAATTTCCGCCTGGCGTTCCAGCCGTGAGTGCTGTTCGAAATCGAGACTTTCGGTGATTTTCTCCGGAATGTGTCCTATCCTTGGCCTACATCATGCCAAAGGCACCGTCTTTATCCAATCGTCTCGCTGCCATCCTCGTAACTCTGGTCGGACTGGGGTTGGTCTGGGGACTTGTCTGGGCCAATATGCCGACCAAGGATCAGTTCCTTGCATCCGATGTCTCGTCTCGATCCAAAAAGGCGGAACCCGCTACGCCCGTGTTGGATCTCAGTATTCCAGGCGTACCATCTCCCGCTGCACCCGCTCCCGCTGCACCCGGATCGCATCGAGTCGTCGTCAATGGAGCGGAGGTGCCTCAACCTGGGCAGAGTATCAGCGGGGCTGGGGGTGCGGCAGATTTTCGCGCAAAACAAATCGCTGAAATGAAATGTGAAGCCGAATTGCAGCAGGTCTGTCCGGATAGTGTGCAGGGAGAAGATCGCCGACGGTGCATTGAACAACGGGCGAAGCAGCTCCCGTCCCCCTGTCAGTCGATGATCCGCCAGCAACTTGTGCGGTGGAGGGAACAGTCCGGCCATGCGCTGGCTTGTGAGGAAGATGTGAAGCGCTTTTGCCGCGATATCCGACCGGGAGAGGGGCGAATTCTGCAATGTCTTCAGGACCGTGCGCAGGATGTGTCGGATCAGTGCTATGCGACTCTGCCCAAAGGTGCGATCTCGTACCGGAACTAGCAGACGCGCCTGTCCGGCAGGCCGCGGAATAACTCGACATTTCTCAATCGAAAAGCTGTCGCCGCGTATATATAATCGTGCCCGAGAATCCCGCTAGACGTTTTTCTTCGCGCCGCTCTTCCAAAGCAGTGTGATCCCGGCCACTTCGATCCGGTCTCCATCTTTCAGGTGTTGTTCAACCGAGACCAGTTTCCCATTGACGAGCACCGGTTTCCCGCTTTGCCCGGAACTGATGAGATAGTGGATGGTCCGGCGGGTAATCGTGGCGGCCTTTTTGGGGGCAAACCAACTGGTAAGCCGGATCGTAGCTTGGGCATCGGCTCCGATCGTCGTCACATGTCTGGCGATCGCATACTCCGGCCGCGCGGTTCTTCCTGCGAGCACACATACGGAAGGAGTGATCTGAGTCAGATCCATGCCGGGTGCCTGCCTGGACAGCACCAGGGTGTGGTCGAGTTCGTCCGGGGCGGCGGCCGAGTCCATTTCCTGGCCGGTATCTCGGAAAATCAGTCGATGACGTCCAATCGTTATGATGTCTGTATCCTGAAGCTGACGGCGGTCGATCGGCTTGTCGTTCACCATGGTGCCGTTCGTGCTGCCTAGATCCTCGATGAAGTAAACGGCTTGCACCCGAACGATGCGGGCATGATGACCCGATACCGCTGCATCCTCGATCACCAGGCGATTGTCCGCTTTCCGGCCGATCGTGAGGGGGTCCGATGCCAACGGCAATTCTTTCGAGGGCGTGCCGTGAAGCTTGACGAGCAGTGCGGCTTGATGGGTGGTCGTGTTCTGCATGTGTCATTCTCCCTGAACAGGTTTGCCGGATTTAGATGGCGAGACGGTCGCGGAGTTGATGCCAGAGGTTCATCTCCGGCGCGTCGCTGACCGACAGGACGATCACGGTCGTGTTGTCTTCCCCGCCGGCGTTATTAGCCAGTGCGATGAGATCCTCCGATAGTGTGGTCATGTCTTCGGCGCGGGTCAGTGAAGCCAGTATCGCCGCTGGCCGAACGCCTTTCGTCAACCCGTCCGAGCACAGGAGCACACGATCACCCGGGTGCAGCGGAGTTTCACCGAGGGTCACGTCCACCCGCCGGTCTACTCCCAGGGCTCGCGTGACGATATTCCGGCGTGGTGAGCGCTCGGCCTCGTCCTCGGTCATCATTCCGGTTCGAACCTGTTCGGCCACCCACGAGTGGTCTAGTGTCAATGGCTGCAGGGTGGTCTGGCGAAGCAGGTAGAGGCGGCTGTCTCCGACATGGGCAAACGAGAGCAGGTCATCGGTGATGAGGGCGGCAACGACGGTGGTGCCCATACCGGTCCACTCGGGTTTCGTCATGGATTCACTGTAGATCAGCTCGTTCGCCAGCCGGATGGCGCTGGCAAGGCGATTGGTGGCTGGAGAGGCGCTGGGATCCCAGGACCCGCTTAGGGGTATAGCCGGATTCTGGGAGGCTTCGTTGATATGGCGGTGAATGCTTTCGATCGCGAGTGCGCTGGCGACTTCTCCGGCGTTGCTACCCCCCATGCCGTCGCACACGATGTAGAGTCCGAGGGTAGGATCGACGCAATAGCGGTCTTCGTTCTGAAGCCGTTTCCGTCCGATGTCCGATTGGGCGCCATGAAGAATCTGAATGGCCATAGGTGTCTCGGTCTACGCGGCTTGTCCTTGCAGGCATGCGCGGAGTTCCTGGGCAAACTCGGCCGCCCGGCGGAATCGTAACGCCGGATCTTTTTCGAGGGCCTGGTTGAGCACGTGCTGGATGGCTGGAGGAAGGTCGGGACGAATGACCTTCATGGAGGGGTGAGGATTATGGGTAATCGCAAACAGCAGGGCAGATAAGTTGTCGGCAGTGAACGGCGGACGGCCGCTGAGCATTTCAAAGAGGACGACTCCCAGCGAAAAGATGTCGGATCGTCCGTCGACTTTTTTCCCTGCAATTTGCTCGGGTGACATATAGGTGGGTGTGCCGAGCACGATGTTGGTCTGCGTCTTTGACGACGAGGCCATTTTTGCAATGCCGAAATCCATGACTTTGACGGTTTCGCCTTTGGTCACCATAATGTTGGCCGGCTTGATGTCGCGGTGGACGACGCCCTGTTGGTGTGCGTAATCGAGGGCATCCGCGACCGCCGCGAGGATTGGTATGAGTTTGTCGAGCGGCAGGAGGTTGGGCTTGCGCGACCATTGTTTAAGAGTCGTGCCTTCCAACAGCTCCATGGCGATATAGCCGAGATCGTGCTCTTCCCCTGCATCGTAAATGGTTACGATGTTGGGGTGCGCCAGACGGCCGGTCGATTCCGCTTCGCGGAAAAACCGGGCTTTCACCTCTTGCAGCTTGTCTGCATCATCGATTTCGTCCAGTCGCATGGTTTTAATCGCTACGAACCGTTGAATCGTGGGGTCTTTACCCAGATACACGACCCCCATGGCGCCGCGCCCGAGTTCCTTCAGTACTTTGTACCGTCCGAGTGTGGAGGGATGGGATCCATGATGAGGCGGAGCAGCGGCTGTGGGTTGAGAGGTGTCAGATGGGTCGGCGCTTTCGTGGACATCAGGACTCTCGTCAAACGCCTGAGACCCCTTCTTTCGACTTCGTACAGGCGCGGGTGCAGTGAAGTAGTGATGGAGGGCGTCGATGTTGAGTAGCCACGCCACAGTCAGCCAGAGCCCGGCGGCGACCAGGGAGGCGGCATAGCCGAGGCTGTACCGCTGGGTGCCGAAGTCTTCAATCAGCGTCTGTCCGACCACTTGCATGGTTTTGTCCCCGACAATGAGGACGACGATCGTGGTCAGAGGAAGAATGATCCGGCTGACAAAGGTGAATCCCCGCCCGTTATCCGGCATATGGCGAAAGGCGTGAAAGGCCAGAAGCCAGAGCGTGAGGAGACCGGTGCCTTCAACGACCAGGCGAATCGTCTGCGGCCCTGTCAGCCCAAGGACGGTCAGGGGAAAGCTTTCGGCAAACGGAAGCTTGCTCAGGAGTGGTCCTGCAAAGAGGGCCACGAATGAGACGATCACAAACTGAATGAGCCAGCCAGATGCGTGTGTCATGGATAGGTTCAGTGAGAAGCTGCCCAAAGTCTAGCGGATAGGCCTGGGGAGTCAACGAATAGCGGGAATCGCACAGGGAGAGCGGGTTAGAGCTTGGCGACGGCGTCCTTGAGTTTCGGGAGCAGATGATCCGGAACATGCAGCGAACCCTTCCCGATTCCGATCTCGATATCGGGTTTGGTCATGCCGTGAAAGTCGCTGCCACCTGTCACCAGTAGGCCTAACGATTTAGCCAGACTCAGATATTCGCGCGTCTGTCTGGGGGTATGGGTGCTGTAATGGACTTCGACTCCGTCCAGGCCATCGGCTTTGAGCTGGCGGGCCAAGTCCGTCAGTGTGCCCCCAACAGTCTTGACCCAAGTGGGGTGCGCTAAGACCGCCAGTCCTCCGGCTTCCTTGATCCAGCGGATCGCATCGACAGGGGAGGGAAGGTCGCGAGGGACATAGGCTGGTTTGCCCTCTGCGAGGAACCGGTCAAAGGCTTCTTTGGCGGTCGTCACGACCTTCTTGTCCATGAGAACGCGGGCGATATGCGGACGTCCTACCGAATCGCTCCCCGCGACGGCCCGCACCTCATCGTAGGTGATGTCGATGCCCGCGGCTTGCAGCAGTTCGATGATCTTGGGATTGCGCCGGTGCCGGCTCTCCCGCAGGGTTATGAGGCGTTGGTTGAGCTGGACATCCTCCCATTTGAGAAAATAGCCCAACACATGGAGTTCCGACTCGCCGTGGCGCGAGCTGATCTCGATTCCCGGAATGATCTCAATGCCGAGTTCCTGGCCGGCGGCGATCGCTTCCGGAAGGCCTGTGGTGATGTCGTGATCGGTAATCGCCAGGGCGGAGACGCCTGTTTCATGCGCAAGCCGGACTACCTCAGATGGTGTCTGGCTGCCGTCTGAATGGGTCGTGTGCAGATGGAGATCGATGCGGCTCATGTCGAGTGAGCCGATCGCAGAGGCTTATGGGCTACCAATTGTGCGGTATAGGTCGAGCGAGGTCCTTCTACACCATCGTGAGCCCCTTCATCATAGTGCAGGATCTGGAGCGTGGAGGTCATGCGCAACAGTTCATTGTGGGCCAGGCAGAATTCCCACCGGCGCGGATGTTTGTGATGGACGTAGTTATCGATCGTGAAGGTTTCATAGATCAATACCCCGCCGGGCTTGAGAGCATCGATGAGAAATGGAAAGAGCGATCGATGTAGATAGAAAAAGACTATGACGACATCGTAGGTCTCATATCCGAAGCCCGGATCGAACGGCGCCGGTTGTTCCAAGTCGATCATCCTGGTCTTGATTGGGGGGAGTGCTTTTGCAGCAGCGGATGCAGCGAGCTGTAACAGGACCGCTTCATCGCGGTCGATCGCATCGACGTGATAACCGTGGGCAGCGAGAAAGAGCGAGTGTCGACCTCCTCCCGCCGCGACATCCAAGGCCCGGCCTTTGGGTAGACGATGAAGCTGTTCGACCAGAAACGGGGCTGGTTTCGGTTCGATCTGGCTGAGTTGGTGCGCGAGCCTTGTTCGATTAATCCTGATGCCGACGGAGCGGGTGACCTGGCTGATGGGGGCATGGAGCTTCCGGAGCCAAAGATTTGCCTGCTTGATAGGAAAGTCTGCAAACAGCATGGCGAGGAATCGTTCCGCCAGGGTTTCCAGTAAGCAGGCCTCCTGTGTTGTGCCGATCTCGACGAGGCGTTGGGCAATCTTCGCATAGTCGATGGTGTCTGCAAGATGGTCCGAGTGGCCGGCCGGATCGAGGTGTGCATCCAATTCCAAATCCACCGCCAGCGGCTGAGGTTTCGCCCGTTCTTCTGCGGTGACGCCGCAGCGGCCACGAAACTCTAACCGCTCAATGATGATGTGTGTTGACATGCTGGCATTGTCGAGGATCGGATTTCAAAGAGTCAAGGAGGGCGGGTG
>Ga0209253_10000061_pt1 | contig 70095 bp, 66 predicted proteins | sample FrelakmetBRP12BR_FD_187145 | JGI IMG/M metagenome (GOLD analysis project Ga0209253, IMG submission 187145) | Freshwater lake sediment microbial communities from the University of Notre Dame, USA, for methane emissions studies - BRP12 BR (SPAdes)... | ecosystem: Environmental > Aquatic >...
CGGGATCCACATCTGTTGTTTCTTTTCTGCAGAAAGCGTCATGCCCACCCAGTGACCAAAGGTGGATGAACTGCGTCTCAGGTCCACGGCAACATCAAAAATCTCTCCAACAACCACCCGCACTAGTTTTCCTTGCCCGTGGCGAATCTGGTAGTGCAGCCCGCGCAGAATGCCTTGCTGGGAACCTGAATGATTATCCTGAACAAAAGGGCCGATGATACCCGCCCTGACGAACAAGTCCGAACGAAAAGTCTCAACAAAGAAACCTCTCTGATCGCCAAATACCTTGGGATGAAAAATCATTACATCAGGTATGTCTGTCTGTTCGAACGTCATAATTTTCAGCCTCCCCTTTCACGATAGGCCCGTATGACCTGGACAGGCTCGCCAATCGCTTTTAAGCTGCCATGGTCCAACCAGGCTGCCCTCTGGCACATCGCTTCGATCGTAGGCATGCTGTGAGAGACCAGCAAAATAGCTGCACCTTGCTGGCGAAATGACTCAATACGGGCCGCACATTTCTCTTGGAAAGCCTCGTCCCCTACGGACAGGACCTCATCCACGATCAACACATCGGGCTGGCTGGCTGTGGCAACCGAAAAGCCCAGTCGTGCATACATACCGGAGGAGTAGGTTCGGATGGGGGCATCAATAAATTGTCCCAGTTCGGAAAATTCAACGATCTGGTCATATTTTTCCTGCATTTCATGACGGCTGAAACCAAGCAAGGCACCGTTGAGGAAGATATTCTCTGTGCCAGTCAATTCTGGATGAAAACCGGCGCCCAGCTCCAACAAGGGCGCCACTCTGCCTCTTACGATTACCCGGCCTTTGGTGGGTCGCAAGACACGCGCAACCACCTTGAGCAGCGTGCTCTTGCCTGCCCCGTTCACCCCCACCAGCCCAAAAACTTCCCCACGTTTGACGTCCAAGGCAACATCTTGCAGTGCCCAGAACGTCCGCATATGAACTTCACCTTTCAGACGGCGGATGAAGTATTCTTTAAGAGTACGAACGCGTTCGCTTGGCACGCGATAGCGCACGGAAACAGCCTCGAGATGAACAGCCTCTTCAGGATCTGTCACGGGCTCTTTTGCAGATGTTTTAATCGGCTCAGACACGATAGGCAAATTCATCGGATTTTGAGGTGAAGACGAGCCACCCAACCAACAGCATACCAAACGCGATCAACACAGCTGGCCAGACCTCACCCCAGGTTGGCCAACGCCCATCATACAAGGGCAAGCGCCAGAGTTTGACCAAATAGTATAAGGGGTTGAGGCGAAGGACAAAATTATATTTGGCCGGAATAATGGCCTCGGGATAAATGATCGGGGTCAGGTACATCCAGGCAGTCAGGATGATCTGGTACATCTCGGCCACGTCAGGAAAATAAACCGCCAGCGTTGAAATCAACAGGCCCAAGCCGAGTGTAAAACAGGCCAGCAGCAACAGGGAAATCGGCAAGAAGGCTGCCGTAATTCGGACCGGCACCCCAGTGAGAGTCATCACAATGACAAGCGGCACAAAGGACAGAACAAGATTTACAATACCCGATCCGATGGCAGAAATACCGAAGGAAGCGCGCGGGATATAAATGCGCTGGAGCAATCCGCCACCCCAAACCAAACTATTCATTGCACTGGTCGTACTCTGGGCGAAGAAATTCCAAGCCATAAGATTACAAAGTATATAGGCAGGGTATGCACGGGTTTGGTTAAACAGTTGCGAAAAGACAAAACTGAGTACGAGCATAATACCCAGTGGGCTGAGCATGGTCCAGGCCACCCCAAGGAAGGAACGCCTATAACGGGTAAGAATATCGCGCCGTACCAATTGGAAAAGCAGGTGACGATATTTCAAGGCCTCCTTGAATTCCTGGAGGGCATGCGGTATCAATTGGGCTGAATCATAAACCGATGCTGGTTGCATGATTACCTGATCATGTGGAAGAAAGACGTGAGGATTTTACCATGGAACATAAACGAGGCTCTTGAGAGAAGGCAGAACAGACCGCCACCGCATGGCAAAGAAGACAACCGGCACGGTGAAATCTTCATTCTTGACTAATTGATTATTTCCCCAACTGTAATTTCCTTCGCCGGCGTGCATTGATCAGCGGAGCCAGCACCTTCCGGAGCAGGTATTTGGCCGGTAAAACTCCAAACCAAGTGCCCCCATCACGGAAGTGTACTTTAAGCATTTCCGGCCAGCAACGGTCATCCGCGGCGATTGTTTTTCCCTGGGTGTGCAGTCGAAAATTGGCCCACAGGCGCGGCAGGTATTGCACAGGCGCGAGAGCTGCCAATCGAACCCATAAGTCATAATCCATGGCAAAGAAAAACGAGGGGTCGAGCGGACCTACCTTTCGCCATAAGTCTGCCCGCCAGAAGGCTGACTGCTGAGGAATATGCACGTAGCCCTGCCGCAGGCGCCGGTAATTGGTCTGGGCAGCCGGGAAATGGCCGATAATGCGCCCGTTCTCATCAATAAAATTGGCGCCGCCATATACCAAGCCAACCTCGGGCTTTTCTTGAAGATATGAGACGGCTTCCCTGACGACATTTTTCTCGTAAGTATCGTCCGAATTAAGCCAGGCCAGGATATCCCCTTTCATCCGATTGAAACCCTTGTTAATGGCATCCGTCTGGCCATTATCCTTTTCAGAAACCCACCACGCCAACCGGTTGGCGTAGCGGCGAATGATTTCCAGGCTGCCATCGCTGGAACCACCGTCCACGATGATGTATTCAATGTTGGGATAATCCTGCTCCAATACCGAAAGGATGGTGCTTTCCAGGTAATGTGCCTGGTTAAAGGATGGCGTGACAATCGAAACAAGCGGCAAGTTTGAGTCAGACATGGGTCAGGGCTTAAGATTATAAATCAGATAACCTTCTCCCCGGGCACTCACAGAATAACTATCAGCCAGGTAGTCGCGCAATTGGGGTTGATTTTCCAGTTCGCCAAGGGAGGTAATAACAAACAAGTCGGCGTCGGTCGCATATTGAGCAAACTCGGCGGAAAAATCCGGCGAGTCTTGCCCAGCCAACTGGCGCAGGTTGGTATCCATCAGGCTTGGCCAGTATGAACTATTGACCCAGCCCCAATATCTCAAGCGATACCCATAATCACCGGCAACCTCAACCACCTTTTTTTCGTGCCCGATCAATTGCCCAAGTTCCTGAAAGAAAGGGACATCATCCCGGTAGTTTGCCACCGCCATTGAATTACGTGATTCCCACATTTTCATTACCACGCCGAAAAGCAGGATTCCGGCCAATGCGGCCCGCCATACCCAGCCTTTTTTATCGACCACCTGACGCACCAGGAAATCCGCGCCCGGGATCAAACCGAATGTGACCACCAGGATGATAGGCAGATGATAGTAGTCATGCGTGATAAAGTGATAAGGAAAGGTAAAGCCGTAAGCAATGTATCCAATCCACAAGCCAATGGCGATGAAACGCGGCAGTTTGGCGGGATACAACAGGATGCCAACCAGTGCGGCGAACATGGCTGCGAATCCGGCGAACCCGGCCGCCATGAAGATCCAGCGTCCATAAAAAGAGGCGTCCTTCCAATAGGATGGGAAGAAACGCAGTGCAAACTGGTCGCCCAAATTCTGTGCAATAATTCCATATGCATAATAAATGGCAGTCGGGATGACCGTGAGGCCGACCACCAGCCAGGTCTGTCTGTCGGTAAAGATCCGTTTCCAGGAGCTTCGGCTGAAGCCCAGTCCAACGGCCGCTCCCAATATGGGAAAGACTGCCACAGATTTGACGAGGATCGTCAATCCGGTAATCAGGCCAGCCAGAATAGCCATTTTCCAGGTGCAGCGCGTCTCCCAACGGTAGAGCGCCCAAAGTGACCAGGCGATCATGGCTACCATCAAGGAATCCGGCATGAAGGTCCGGCTGACCGTCACCCCAAAAGGAACGAACAAATAATAAGCCAGGGCGATGATCCCACCTGCCCGCATCGACATCTCTCTTGCCAGCAACCAGATGGCAATCCCACCGGCCAGCCAGAACAGAGAAGCAATCAATCGGCCCATCCAGGTCCGCACGCCAGTCAGGTTATAGCCAAGGGCGACGATGCTTTCCATGATGGGAGGTTCGATGAGGGCTTCGCCCTTCCACTGTGCCACCGCCATATCGCGCTGCCAGTCCGGGGCGGAGGTCAAATGTTCGTAGTACATTCCACGCGCGATCAACAGGGATCGATATTGGCGCACCATGTAGAAATCATTCGGCAGGTCAGTCAGATCATAGAGCCGGATGCCGAGTGCGGCAATAAATAGAACCGCCACCAGAGCCGTTGTCAGCCAGGGCCGGATAAATAACTTGGAGGGCTCACCGCTTTGCATTTTGACCATCGTTCTCAGGGTAAAGTCTTGAAGGGATGCTGGAGGTCGAAAATGATATATTCTTCCGTCTGGGCATAGATGGGATAGTTCTTGTAAAGCAAATCCTTGACGACTGGTTGCTTGTCAAATTCTCCAAACATGGTGACCAGGAAATATTTCTTCCCGGCAGTATCTTCTGCAAATTTCTTTGGAATGTCCACGTTCTGCCCGGCCAGGTAACGCACGTCGATATCTGCGCTTGTGAACCAGGCCGTCGAGCTTTGCCAGCCCCAGTATGCCAGACGATACCCGTAATCCTGGGTCAGGCCGATCACACCATCCTCATGACCAAGTTTATCGCCAATCTCAGCCCAAAACCCGGGCTCATTATAATAATCAGCTTTCACAATCAGGTCACGGGCATACCAGGCTGGGATGGCAATCCCTATCAATACAACGGCTGCCAGCACCAGCCGTGGAAAAACGCCAGGGCTCTGTTTGAATAAATATTCAAAGAACAAACGCAATCCTGGAGCTATCGATATTGCGACTACCGGGATGAACGACAGCTGGTAATAATCATGAGTAAAAAAGTGATATGAAAAGATCATTCCGAAAATCAGGTAGCCAATCCATAACCCGATCAATAGCGGCCGCTCGCGCTTTGCATCGGCCAGGAATATGCTCAGGGCGGAGAGCAGAACAACCGTCCAGCCAATATTGGCATTCACCGTGAAAGCCCAGCGAAAATAGAAAGCCGGATCAATCCACATGTTCGGGAAGAAGCGCAGGGCGAATTGTCCACCCATATTAAGCTTCAACATCCCGTAGAGCGTATAAATCCCCACCGGCAGGACCAGCAATCCAGCCATCGTCCAGACCTGTGGATTGCGGATGGATCGCTTCAGACCTATTGTGCCGAGGATGACACCGGCAAAACCGCCTACAATGATGAAAGCGGACAGGTTCTTCACGAACAACGCAGTCCCGCCCAAGATCCCAAATGCAATCGCCCATTTCCAGAGACCGGTATTTTGCCAGCGCAAGAGGGCCCACAGCGCAAAAACAATCAGGCACACCATCAGGGGATCGGGCATGAAAGCCCGGCTGGCAACCACCCCGAAAGGCACAAAAAGGTAGAATGCCGTCGCAATCATTGCTGCGATGCTGGAGGCGAATTCCCGTATGAGCAGGAAAAGCGCCAGCCCGGCAACCACCCAAAAGAAAGAGGAATAGATACGGGCGATCCATAAGTGTTCGCCCGTTATACGATAGGTCTGGGCGACAATATTTTCCAGAACGGGTGGCTCGACAATACCGACATCCCCCAAGGAAATTGCCTGGCGGCGCGTGGCTTCCGGGACATTCGTGGCGTACTCATAATACAAGCCACGCGCTTTCAGAGCGGAAAACAACTGACGGGTGCCAGCGAAATCCAGCGGCGGGTCCTTCAGGTTGATCATGCGCAGCCCAAAACTCGCCAGCAGGGCGGCTGCCAGGGCTACCTTCCAAAACCAGGGTCTCTTGCGGACGATCGTTCCGGCCAAGAGGCTTTTCATGAAAGCTCCTATTTTCGACGGAGTTCAAAAACCTGCAACTTACCGAATGTATCCAATAGACGGGCGGATTCTACATCCAAATCCGTCGATTCGGGACCGCGTTCTGCTATAACTGAAGCAGGTGTCTGCCCAGCCTCCGCATCCACTATAACCAGAGCGCGGCCAAAGGCTGAACGTTGCGTGTCGAATCTGGCATCCGGGATGCCATGCAACTCTGAATAGTACCAAACCGGGGCATCATCTGGAGGAGCAACAAGGATCATATCCTCCTCCTGTAACTGGCTTTGGACAAACAGGACGGTTTTTTCTTCGTCGCCGCGTATGGCCCAAAGTCCGGGTAATTGCGGGACCAGCAGGGCAGCCTGCCGTATTCCGCCAAGCAATGCCACGACCAGGACCAACGCTGCCAAGGGAAGGTTATGCAGGAACTGCAGGCGGACTTTTCCCAACAATCCAATGATACCGCCAGCAGCCCAGATGAGTATCAAAGGCTGAAGGAAAAACCACACCTTTGACCAGGCATTGGGACGTTGGACGAGCAGCAGAATCATAATCCATAACAATGCCGCCAGCTGCAGCGGGATGCGGATGCTCGAAATGCGCCGATGGAAGAACAGACTCATGAACAAGCCTGCAACCAACAAAATGATTACAACCGATGGAACGCGGAAGGTCCATTCAGCCCACGTGTCAGCAAATCGACTGGAAAGTGTCTCCAAAAAATCCTTCCATGGGAGTGGGGCAACGAATCCATTGGAGAAAACCTTCCCAGGTCCGGTAAATAAAAAAACCGGCATATAGAAAAATAGGGTCAGGATGGCTGCCCCAAAACCGGTCCCCAGCCAGTGCCATATGAATTCCCGCTTTGTCCGATAGGGACTGGGACCCTCAAGCATGTTTTCCAAAAACAACCAGACAAACAGCACACCAAACGGGAATAGCATCACCGGCACGGTATAGAGACCAAGCGCAGAGAACAGGCTGATCAGTCCCCAAGCAAAGATGTTCTTCTCTTTGCGTACATAATCACCCAGCGCCAATATTAGCATGGTAAAGAGAGCCACGAGAGTGTAGCCACGCGCATTATTGGAGTATGCGATCAACGGCGGGAACCAGGCTACCAGCAGTGCCGCTGCGATAGCCACCCAGCGGTCATACAGGCGTTTTGCCAACCAGTACGCCGCCGGTACGAGCAAGACACCCGCAACAAAGGCGGGCAGGCGTACCGCCCAGGGTTGGATGCCAAAGATCTGTGTAGAAAGGTAAACCAGGACGGAATGAAAAACGTGGTTATTGGGCAAATGGTAATCGCTGATGGCAGAAAACAGGGAACGTCCAAAAGCCACATAGGTATAAGCCTCATCATGGATAAGAGACGAATAGATGTGCTCCAATCGATAAATGATTGCCAATACCATGATGACCAGAATTACAATCAGGAATACCAGTTCATCTTTACGCGGGCGCAGTTCAGTGAACAGGTGACCAGCATCCACCCAAAGCTGCTCAAGATATTTCCGAACCGGGTTCCAGCGCCGTAGAATTGTCAGTGCAGCCAGTCCGAGACAGATCAGGCCGCCCATCCCAAAAAGCGCTTTGATAACCCCTACATTCCACGGTTTCAGGGTGTTGAAATTGTGATCTGGGAATAGCGAGTCAGTGAATGCTTTCAAAGCATCATAGGAAAGGAATGCCATTCCAATCAGGAACACCCCCACAGTAATGGGCAAAGCAGCCACGAGCCAGGGAATCCAGCTGCGAGGCTTTTTCACCTACCTCCCCAATCCCAGGCGATGAATGCGCAGACGGTTATATAAATTGCGGACCTTCTGAAACCCCAGCAACAATAAAACAGCCAGCAGGACATGTTTCCAATCACTGAAGGCAGTTTTAGGATGGAGGCGGAAGGCCTTCCAATAGGAGCGCAGCGCCTGCCAGGGTTGGCCCGCGTCAGTGAGATAAAATGCGTCGAAGCGTTCCACCCCCGCTTGGATACGCTTCTCCTCCAACTGGATGAGATCTGAAAAATCCAGGCGGGATTTTAGATCTTCAATCAGCAGCCTGGCTTCCTGTCCATAGGCAGCCCCACGCGTGCGATTTTTGGCCTGGTCATGATAGCGCGCAGCTGCCCAGGTCTGCGGCACGTATAAGATGGGAGCTTTTTGGGCCATGCACATCCAAAGCAGGTTGTCCATCAGCAGGTGGTAGGCCGGGTTGAGATATCCTGCGCTTTCAAGGACCGACCGCCGCATGAAAGCCGCCGGCTGGCAGATGATCTGAAAGGCGATCAGATCCGCCAGAGTATACTGACGGGCGCGCATCACATTGAATGGCTCACCATCCGAATCGATTGCGAGCGCATCTCCATAAATTAAACCCGCTTCAGGGTGGGATTGGAAAGCCGCCATCGCCGCAGAAACCGCTCCTGGGAGGTAAATATCGTCTGAATTTAACCAGCCGACAAATTCCCCTTGTGCCCTGCGAAAGGCCTTGTTTATCGCTTCCGACTGGCCGGCGTCCTTTTCGGAGACCCACCAGGCCAGGCGGTCAGCGTAGCGGCGAATAATTTCCACGCTCCCATCCGTGGATGCACCGTCTACGACGAGATATTCGATGTGGGGATAATTTTGGTCCAGCACCGAACGCAAAGTGGCTTCCAGGAAACGCGCCTGGTTATAGGAGGGGGTAACAATTGAGACAAGTGGAAGTTCAGGCATAATCAGAACAACGAGAGGTATTCGACTTTTGGAAACACCGTCAGTTTGCCGTCGATCGTGGCATCCAACACCTTTCGACCATCGGCTTCGTAAGCAGCCCGCGCCATGCGATAAGCGCGTTCGGAGGTTTCCAGATCAGGCAATTGCCACCTGAAACCTTTTCCAAAATAATTGGGAGCAAAATGGTTTGGGTCATCGCCTTGTGACGTAATCGTTTTATTGGCATCCCCTTTTGTGACGAAGTTATGATCCACGCCAATCAGGATGACGGTTTCAAAGCCCATATGATAGGCCAACTGCAGGGCGGCGTAAGTTACGGTGGCGCCTTCCCAAAGCCGCCCGGTGACATTGCGTGCAAACTTGGGACCGGTATAGGTGGTATAGAGAAAATGTGTATCTTCAGTGGGGCTGAGGAACCGATGCGAACGCCAGGTGAGGAATTTTGGGATGGGTAAGGCCAGGATTTCCGTGGCACATTGTTCGATGACCAGATCGTTCATCGATAGCAGGTATGTCGTTGTGAAACCCAGCTCCGGGAAGAGCAGGTAAATGCGGTTCAGGCCAAAGGTGAATTCGCTGCGCAGTTTTCGCAGGTCAGTTTGGCGCAGGGAAGGACCGTTTCCGATAATAAAACAACGCTCGCCCTTGTGGATATTTTGTAGAGCGGCGAGGCGCTTCCGGCTTTCTCTCCGCCAGGGATGCAAGGCAACCTCGGGGAGATCCGGGAGGCGGAGGATGGCATCATAAGTGGAACGGGCGGCGTTCCAGAGCGGTTGCGGAGTGATGCGCTTGATGGTCTGTTTCATTATTCAGTACTCAACCTGGCTGTCGCGCCACCGTCCACGATCATCGCTTGACCGGTCATGAAGGAGGATTGCGTATTATCCGCCAGGAAGAAAATGGCATGGGCGATCTCCTCCGGCCTGCCAACACGCCCGTTAACGGTCTTGCGGGCCAGATTATCCAGGCGGGCATGGATATCGCTGCCAGCAAGATGACCCCGGTCTAATCCGGCGCGCAGCATCGGCGTATCCACCGCACCAGGCAGGATGGCATTAACACGGATGTTGTCATTGGCGAACTCGATGGCGATGGCGCGCGTCAATGCCAGGAGACCGCCCTTGCTGGCTGCATATGCAGCGATATTCGCCGAGGTCTGCACGGCGTGAACAGAAGAAACGTTGACAATTGCCCCTCCGCCGGCGGTTTTTAGAAGCGGGTAGGCCAGCTTGGAGAACAGGAAGGCCGGACGCAGGTTGTTGGCAATTACCATGTCCCATTCTTCAACGGAAGTATCAACAAGAGGTTTGGCCACCTGCACAGCAGCGTTGCTAACCACTGCATCCAGGCTCCCAGTAAAAGCCCGCACCTTCTGGAAAATGGCATCCATTGATTCGGGACGAGAAATATCACTATGGATAAACAGGCCGTCGGCTGGGAAATCCTCGCCAAACGGAGCACGGTCCACGCCGATGACGCGCCAGCCTTTTTCGGCGAACAGGGAGACGGTGGCACGGCCGATTCCGCCGGCCGCGCCGGTGATAAGAACTGTTTTTTGAGATGTGGTATTAGAAACTGGAGTTTTTGACATGTTTTACGCCTTCCATAAGAAGATTTACTAGAAACGGGTCAAGCATTCAGGTGATCATTGAAAGTCATTCCCAACCCCTCAATCAAGTTCCTGATCGTATTCCGGTGCACCCGTTCCCAGGCTGCCGGGCTGGAATTGGAATTGTGTGGGGCAAGGATTACGTTATCCATCTCTTTGAGAGGGCTATCGGCCGGCAATGGCTCGACTTCGAATACATCCAATGCAGCACCGCCGATGGTACCCGCTTTCAATGCTGCAACCAGCGCAGCCTCGTCCACGATGGGGCCGCGGGCCGTGTTGATAAGTACCGCATTCTTGCGCATCAAACTCAATGTTCGTTTGTTGATGAGGTGGCGGCTGGTCTGGTTCAGATCGCAGTTCACAGAAACGAAGTCAGAGGCTGACAGCAAAGCTTCCAGGGTGGTCATCTGAATGCCGGTCTCGGCGACAAAAGCATGATCAATCTCGACGATATCGTTCCCGAGAATTGTCATACAAAAAGCATGCGCAAGGCGGGTGAGTGCTTTGCCAATATTACCAACCCCGATGATTCCCAAAGTACACTCGTGCAGGGCACGGCCGGGGATCTTCTCCCACAAACCAGCCTTCATGGCGGCATCCATCCAGGGCTGGCGGCGGGCAAATGCCAGCAGGTAACCCATCACGGAATCGGCCACCGGCAGGGTGAAGGCATTGGTGGTTCGATAAAGATTAATGCCCAGGCGAGCGCAAGCCGCCGCGTCGATTGAATCGATGCCAGTACCCCACTTGGAGATGACTTTCAGCCGCGGGGCGCATTTCTTGAGTACGTGGGAGGTGTAATTGTCATCGCCGCAGATGGCTCCATCAAATTGCCCGGCGTAATTCAGCAAGTCGCCTTCATCGAGCCGTTCGTGAACCTCTGGGGTGATTAAATCCAATCCGTATTGTTCGAGCACCGGGCGGAACCGATCGAGGGAAAGGAGTATATATGGGGCGGAAACCAGAATGGTAGGCATATGCAACTTAATGATCCGGGCAGGGATATGAGGCGGTTGAGAAATTGAACACATCTGGAACGGGCGAGGCGAAACTGGTATCGTCGAGCAGAGGATAATCCGCTCCCAGGTAAGAGTCAAATATCAGCCGGAAGGTATTAACCGGGGAGATGGTCGGATAGAGTCGGTCATTATACCCAGGCAGGTAATACGCGTTGAGGATCTTGAACTGGTCACTGCCCTGCTGAAGCCAGGGAGCATGATCACCCTGGATAATGATGATGGGCGGTGCAGGAGAATCGGTCAGCAGCGTTGTTACTGCCTGCTCCAGTTGAACAGAAATGTACTCCACCTGGCTGCGATAGCCGTTGTAATAATGCTCTTGCGAGTATATACCATTTGCATCCATGTACAGAGAGGGGTTGGTAGGCGAACCATCCGGTCCAAAAACGAACAACGGGTGAGGTGGGATAAGGTGGATGAATACGAATTTAGGACCGGGCATGTGTGCCAGACTAACCATGCTGTCAAACACCAGGCGGGTACGCTCCCGGTAACGCTGTCCATCAATCTGGCCAAGATCAACCAGACCCAGATCCTCCAGGTGGCGGAGCGGAGTGGTGCGGATGAGCAAGGTCTCGAACTCGCTCATCGCCGAATGCACCGGCGAGGGCGACAGGTAGGTATCGGCGGTAGTCATTTCGGTAAAAGCGAAGCCGCTCGCAAAAGCAACCGTTTTATATCCGGCATTTTCCAGTTCGTAAAGGACGGTGCTGTGAAGGATGGAACTCCATAGTTGTGTACGGTCCTCATTTTTAGGAAAAAAGTTGTCGTTCAGGTTTTGGAGATAATCCAAATTCAGCGAAGATCCCAGCGAGATATCCGTGCGGGGATAGTTGCTCTGGCTGCACGCAGCCACATAGAAGCCCATTTTCTCCAAGCCGGATATGAACCAGCTGTTATTGTATCCAAATTTTTCATCCAACAAGTCAGACCGGGAGTAGGAATCGGTAATGATGTAGTAAATATCCGGCGGCAAGTTTCCCTCAGGTATATGCAATGTCTGCAGTGGGGCGTGAGGGTCAGCCGGCTGATTCAATCGTACTTCGGAAGGAAGCGATTCCCGAACCACTTCACCAGCCGCGACCAGAGTCAGACCAAGCGAGATGATATTCAATGCCAACGCGGCGTTCTGGAAGCGCGTCCTGGGCCAGCCTGCCCAGACCAGCGCCAGAATCGTGAGGACAATCCACAATCCACCCAACCAGGCGGGAAGATGGGTTTTCCATTTCTGTTGGAGCAGGTTAAAAACATGCCCATAGGTAAAAAACAACACAGTAAGTAGTGTCGTGGCAAATGCAGCCCGGTGCCAATCCTGAAAGATCAACCGGAAGAGCAGGAAGAGAAACGAGGCTGCTGCGATCGAAATGGCCACCGGTCGAATCCCGGCAGTATAACGGACCTGATTTATGTTGTGGGCAAGCAGCGCCAGTACCGGATAAGCGGCAGCGCTGAAGAAATACCAGGGGGCAGTAAATACTCTTATAAGGTTTTTTTTCATTATGCCGATATCAATCCACACACCTATTTTCCATAGCCTGGGTGGATCGGATTTATTTCATACGGTTCTGCATCAGAAAATCGGTTATTGCGAAGTCCAGCTGCTCGTCAATATCCCAGGCTTCTTCAGCCTCCATCACGAACATCAGTGGACGTTCACCCAACCGGTTTCGGCGTCGTTCCAGGTTTTCTCGCGTGAAAATATAAATACAGGAATTTTCTTCAAAGACCGGAGGCAGATTCTGCGTCTGGAGCAGGATATTTGGGTCGTGGTTGAGGGCTTGTCCATTCTGGTCATACAGTCGGGTCTGGAGAGGCGTCACCGAGAAAAGCGAGTCATGCGTGGGATAATCAGCCAGGAAAGATTGAATTGCCTTTGAGATGGTCGCGGGGCGCAGAAGCGGGTTGGTGCTATGGGTCTGGAGGTAGAAATCCGCTTCAACCTGGGAGGTGTCGTAGAGCAGGATTTCATTCATAGGGATGGAAGCTGCCCTTAATTTCCCCGGACGCGGCAAGATAACCACCTGGGGAAAATCCCTTCGCAAACCTTGCATGACTGGATTGGAATCGGTGTCCACGGCAATGGAAGAAATCTCCGGAACTAACAGCAAAGTCTCGATAATATGCTGGTAAAGTGGCTTACCTGCCAGCAACCGATAGTTCTTGCCAGGGACTCTTTGCGAATGATGGCGCATTGGAACGATAGCCACAATTTTTGTCATAGTTCACTCATTATAACGAACCGGTTTCACTTTCCTCGGCTCAATCTGACCAGCTGCAGGTGAGGAGGATAGCCGAGTTGCTAGACATCCAATTCAAACCGCTGGTCTTGTAAAAGTCCAGCCTGGAGGACCTGGGCGGAAGGCGATTTCTGCAGAGCACGCCAGGAGAATTTTTTTAAACGCACGTAACCAAGGGGAGCAGTGGATTCGATAAATTCGCCAAAAGGCAGGGAGAAACGATAATAACGATAGTACATGAAACGCCGGGTGCGCTTTATGGCTTCTGCCGGGACTTCGATTTGGATTGCGGATAAAAGGGCTTCCAGCCGGCGCAAGTAGGCTTCACGGTTGTCCTCAAAATAGATGGTATCGTATTTCACAAAGGGCGCCTTGCCAGCTCCCAATGCGGCCACTCCCATTAGGGTAGCTTCCAAACCGACAGTGGAGTTATACGTCAGAACAAACTTTGACAGCCGGATAAGTTCATATGAACTGACTCTTTCCTCCGGAGGAATAAGCAGAACATTCGGGAGCACAACCGCCTTCTGCTCAAACCACATCTCCACGGATTCCCGGCTGGACTTACCCGGCCGAGCCTCGTCGGGATGGGCGCGCAGTACGAAGAGCGTCTCTGGATGGTTTCTGAAAACTTCCAAGAGCGCATCCAGCCAGGCGAACATGTCTGTGAAAATCACGTTTGCGTGCAATTGGGTCGTATCAAAGATGACATTAGTGAAGACCGCCACCACCTGCCTGAATCTGGCAGCTTTTTGTACAAGTTCTTCCGGCAGGCTGTGCATTTCTCCCCAGAATTGGATACCCGCCATGCTGAAATCACCTTGCAGGCGTTTCTGCAGGTCGACATCCAGCCGTTTGTTTTGTTCCGGGGTGAGGTCAACGTCGGGGATGACGATGGGGTAGGTAGTGACATCGCCTTTCACAAAATAGCCGCTTAGGGGCTGGAAACCCGACTCATGCGTGATGACACGCACACCTCGCTGGCGGCACAACCAGGCCGCAGTCGCTTCGGGAAAATGCATTCCATTGAACAGAACAGCCGCCTGGGGTTTGACATTTTCCAACAAGAGGCTGAATTTGCGCGCCACGTTCCAGGCCGAGAGCATGAACTCACGGCAGATGGTGCGAGTCGCCGGATCATCAATCAGCGTTTTGAGGCGCAACCGCCATTGCAAGGATGGCAGGACTAGTTTACCCAACGGGAGAGAGCCGGTGCCATCAGAAACGGGCTGCTCATAACGCAGGAGTTCATCCAGACTAAGAGGCTGAAGAATTGCGGCCAGTTCGTCATCCTGCTGGTAGGTAAAAGTGCGCAGCTCTGCCTTGGTGGTATTCACCCGTGATTGACGGGTGCACATTTTACACGGCATGGCCTGTTCAGGGTCATCTTGATCCGTGCCCAGCACGCAGTGGCTCATTCCGGCCCAGCAGATGAAATGGACAACCCGCAAGCCTGCCAGCCTAACCGCCCAGGAGGCCAGCAGCGAAAAAGCCGCGTTCTGGCTGAGACCAGAAAGACGGGTTGAAGCGTTGAAAAACAGGACGGGAAGTCTTCCCTGGTCTCCCGGCGCGTGGTTTGCCACCTGACGTGCCATCCGGGTAACGGAGAAAAGTTCAGAGGCTCGCTTTAGCCGCCTAAGCAATGTTGGCATCATACTGAGGTGCGGGGATATAGAATAGTAATGCGGGTAAACATCTTCACTGCGATTGTCAGCGTTATGCCTAGCTCCCTTCTGGAACCACGCGGCGTAATTTCTTGAGGGAAGAAAGTTCACTCTCATAGACATGTTTGACTCCATCACCCAGGGACGCCTCGGCAGTGCGAACATACTTCACCAATCGTTCGAAGCCGATGGGTTCCACCGAAGCGGCCTGGTCAGACCCCCACATGGCCCGGTCGAGGGTCAGGTGCCGTTCGATCATGCAGGCTCCCAGAGCCACAGCCACCTGCGGCGGGACGAGGCCAACCTCATGTCCGGAATAGCCAATGGGGCAGGGAAACTCATTACGAAGGGTCTGGATCATGCGTAGATTGAGTTCTTCAGGCTCGCACGGATAGGTGCTGGTGCAGTGGGTGATGACAAGGTTCTCGGTGCCAACTACCTGCACGGCCTCACGGATCTGTTTCATGGTGGACATGCCGGTGGAGATTATCAATGGACGCCCGGTCCTGCGGGTGTGTCTCAATAGGTTGTGATCTGTGATGGATGCCGAAGGTATCTTGTAAGCAGGCAGATCAAACTGCTCCAGGAAGTCCACCGCCTGCTCGTCCCAGACCGAGGCGAACCAGACGATACCGTACTCCTTGCAGAGCCGATCAATCTCATGATATTCTTTTTCGCCGAACTCAACTTTGTAACGATATTCGAGATAGTTGATATAGCCCCAAGGCGTATCACGCATCTGTTTCTGTTGCTCGGGAGGGGTAGAGATCTCAGGAGTACGTTTTTGGAATTTTACTGCGTCCACCCCGGCATGTGCGGCAGCTTCGATCATCTTCTTCACAATTTCAAGACTGCCATTATGATTGATGCCAATTTCAGCAATAATATAGGTTGGATGCCCATCGCCGACAGGCCGATTACCTAATTTGATTTCACGTTTCATAATACACGCCTTCCTTGTTTCTTTGGATCTGAGATAGGCTAGCCGAGAGGCCGCTATGGCAATATACTGACTAATTATCCACCATTCCTGCATCTCACGGATCAATCTCCAGCAAACAGCGCCTGTTCTACCATTTTGCAAATGACATGCCAGACGAACTCATGAACTTCCTGGACCCGGGGTGTGTCTGTGGAAGGAACGACCAGACAGAGATCACAATACGGCGCCATCATCTGGCGGCCATTCTCGCCTGTAAAACCGATCGTCTCGACGCCTCTCGCGCGAGCCGTCTCCAGAGCCCTGAGGATATTGGCCGAAGCGCCGCTGGTGCTGATGACCGCCAGAATATCACCGGCTCTGGCCAGGGCTTCCACCTGGCGCGAGAAAACAAACTCAAAGGAAGAATCATTCCCAATGGCCGTAAGGATGGACGTGTCCACCGTCAGGGCAATCGCAGGCAAGGCTGCACGTTCCATGCTGAAACGGTTAACAAATTCGGCCGCCATGTGCTGCGAATCAGCCGCACTGCCGCCGTTGCCGCATAACATAACCTTGTTTCCATGTTGGAAGCATTCCACCAGGCACCCGGCAATCCCGCGGATGACCGAACCACACTCCCGGACGGACTGTTCCAGGATGAGGGTATGAATCCTCAATTCTTCTTCAAGATTGGCACTTTTCATTTCAAACCACTTCCTTTATCTGAAATCCGGCCTACCAGCAGCTTCGTCCACCATCGATGACCAGGTTGGTACCGGTCATATAGGAGGAGGCATCCGAGCACAGGAAAAGGATGGCGGCTTGATATTCATTGGCATTCGCCATGCGCCCGAGGGGTATCAGTTGGTTCAACCTTGTAACGAAATCGTCCGGCTGGTTGTTATACACACCTCCGGGGGAAATCGCATTAACACGGATACCGCTATCGGCCCAGTAAGTGGCCAGGTAGCGCGTCAAGCCGACCAAGCCGGTTTTCACCACTGAATAGGTTACCGGCTTGACCGGTTGTTGATGCTCGGGCAGGCCGGCCTTGCGATACAGGCGCTGGTCCGGTGCAATGACGGCCAGGTCGGAGGCCACATTGACGATCACACCGTGTCTGCGACGGGCCATTTCGCTGCCGATAACCTGGGAACAAAGAAAGGCCCCTTTGAGCCCGACATCCAGGTCAGCCTCCCACTGCTCGAGCGGGAAGAACTCGAGGCGGGAGAATTCCACCTCCGAATTGTTTTCCATTTTAGGGTTGTTGGCAGCATTGTTTATCAGGATATCAATCCGGTCAAACTTTACCAGTACGGCTACCAGCAGGTCTTTAACACTCTTCGGATCCGTGATGTCGGTTTGAATAGCAAATGCCTGCTCACCGAAATGCTCTTTCCACTCCCGGCTCTTCTGGTCGACTTCATTGGCACGGATGTCCGCCAGGACGGGTATCCCACCCGCCCCGGCTATCGCCTCGGCGTGCTGCCGGCCAAGCAGCCCGTTCCCGCCGGTGATGACTGCCACCCGGCCCGTCAAATCGAATAAATCCTTTACCTGTTCCATTACGCTTGCCTTTCGATTTCAACAATTTTCCCGGTGGCCAAGGATTCCTTCGCCGCCAAGGCCATGCGCAGGCTTTGCGCAGCTTCGCGTAGATTTACCAACGGCGTCTTTTTCCCCTGTAAGCTGTCCAGGAAGCACTTCAATTCATCCAGGAATAGCTGATTGCGTTGGAAGCCCTCATAAGAACTGGCCTCCACATGATTACCCTTGCCATCAAAAACATCCACCTTTAGCAATCGAATATCCGCCTGGATCTTCCCGGCATCGCCAATGATTTCACAGAAACGGCTGGGTGGATTTTGTACATAATCCTGGTGCAGGCTGACAGGGATGGGATGCCCATCCATCTCGCATTCCATTAAGATATCCGCCGTGTCTTCCACATCAATCTTAAGTCGGCTCAGATGCCCACCTAATCCGTAAACGCGCCGGGGTAATCCAAACAGCCAGTAAAGATAATCCAATTCATGGATTTGCGAGAGGATTACGCCTCCCCCCAGATCCTGTCTCGCAGCATAACTTTGGCGGTAATCCTCGTACGTATGCCAACCAGGCAGGTACTCTCCCACCACCGCCCTTACAGACAGAATCCGGCCGACTTTTTTCTCTTGAACCAGGGTGTGCAGGCGTTTCAGGCACGGATGGAAACGCATCTGGTAGCCAACTACGGCCGCCAGGCCGTTCCTCTCCACCAGATCTATTAATTCATCCACCTGTTCCAAGTTATGCGAGAGTGGTTTCTCGATCAACAAGTTGCAGCCCACCTGGGCTGTCCGGATGGCCGCCGGGACATGCAGGCTGGTGGGATTGCAAATGAAGGCGATCTGTGGTTTTTGGGCCAGAGCCTGTTCGATATCTTGGAAAATGGCCAGGTTGTATTTTTCTTCAAGGTTGGTCCCTTCTTCAACCTTAAGCTGGTCGGTGAGAACCGGCAGGCTGGAACGGGGATCATACGCAATGATTTCCACATTGTTCCCATGCAACAATCGCAGGTTGCGCAGGTGACGTTGGCCAATCCCTCCAAGGCCCATGATAAGGGTTTTCATCTTGTCTTGTCCTCTCAATTGAAAGCCTTTATCCTGAACAAAAATGCTCCAAAACGAAAAGCCGATTCTGCTTTGCCCACGCCACTTCATCGCCGCTGGTGCTGCGTGCCACTTGCAGGATGAAGTCGCCTGAATAAACAACCTTGCTCAAGCTTTCTGCCAGGGCCGGAAAATCTGCATCTCCTGTACCAAGCGGGACTGTGCTTCCCCCCAAAATACGATCCTTGATGTGGACACTGCCTACCCGTTCCCCGTAGGCAGCAAATTCCTCGTCTGGGGCATATCCCAGGGAGGAGCTGTTCCCGGAATCATAGTTGGCCTTGATCAGCGGATGGGGTAACCGCGCCAAAAGCTCGGCAAAGCGAGCCGGGTTCAGGGAGGTCTCCAGATGGATTTCGATACCGGTTTTCCCGGCTTCCGGCAGGAGACCTTCCAACAGAGCCACCACCTCATCAAATTCAGCCTGGGTATCAATACGGGAAGCATCCACGAATGGTATCACGATCCGCTTGACACCGATTAAACGGCCTCGTTCCATTAGCCAGGAAAAAGTATTGAGACGGTCATCCAGTTCAGCCGGGCTTGCCCGCACAAGCGGCTTATCCATGAAATAATCAGCACAAATGGACAAGATCTTGATCCCATACCGCCGGGCAAGATGCTTGATCTTTTCCACTCCAGCATCTGTCGCCAGTGGGTTAACATCCGCCCCGTAAAGGTCATAGATCCATTCGATGCAGTCCAGCCCAGCCTGGCTGGCGAGTGCGAACTCATCCGCCCAGCGCTCGCGCGGGAAGCACTGGATGCGGTTGTCAGTTGGAGAAACCAAGCGGCCTTGCATAATGCCAATGTGTGTCATTCAACTCCGGATATGTTCAACCTGGGCGTAGCGGGCAGATTTCTCACTAAATGCCACTATTCTTTGTATCAACCCGGCGCAGTTTCTTCATTATCGGCACTTCGCGGTCGATGACTCGTTTGACGCCATCGCCCATGGCCGTCTCAACCAAGTGGATATCACGCACCATGTGGGCGATTCCCTGTGGCTCGACCGAGGCGGCCTGATCAGAGCCCCACATGGCCCGGTCAAGCGTAATATGCCGTTCCACCAAACAAGCTCCCATCGCTACGGAAGCAATCGACGTGGAAAGACCGGTCTCGTGGCCAGAATATCCCACCGGCAAGCCATAGCGTTGTTTCAACATCGGGATGACACGCAAATTCAACTCTTCGTATAAGGCAGGGTAAGTGCTGGTGGTATGCAGGATTAACAGATCTTCTTTTCCCAGTATCTCGACCGCGTGATCGATCTGTTCCAGGGTGCTCATGCCGGTGGAAAGCAGTATCGGGCGTCCCTTGGAACGCGTATGGCGGAGCAGGCCATCATCGGTCAGGGAAGCCGAAGCAATCTTATAACATGGCACATTAAATTGATCGATGAAATCAACCGCTCCCTCATCCCAGCAGGAGGCAAACCAGCAAATATTGTTCTGCCGGCAATGACGATCGATCTCAGTGTATTCTTCTTTACCGAATTCCAAGCCGTATTTTAAATCACCATTGGTGGTTCCAAAGGGACTTTCACGCGGACGTTCAAGCTCCTCGGCAGAATAGACCACCTCGATCGTGCGCTTCTGGAACTTGACCGCGTTACATTTCGCCAACGCCGCCGCGTCAATCAGTTTCTTGGCAATATCTATATCGCCGTTATGGTTGATGCCAATCTCTGCAACAACGTAGCAGGGGTGTCCATCACCAATCAATTGATCATCAATCTTTATGTATGCCATTTTGAACCTCGAAAATTCTTCTTCACCGTTAAGCCGTTTTTTTTTGGTGCGGATGCTATTGTAATTCAAAAACAAAACCTCTGTAAAATCGAGTGGACCGTTTTTATTTAAAATTGGGCCTTCCTAGCCGCAGGTTTCTTAATGAACTAAGGTCAAGCCTGAACAGGTGAGGCTTAACGATGCATAAAGTAAATAGCAAATACCAACACCCCACTTGATCAGCAACGTTATTGACCTACCGAAAAAGAAACGGGAACTTTAAATCGCTTCTGGGCTAGTGTTTTCTATTGGGAATTTTTCAGTCGAATCGTTGAGCGCCCATTTGCGGTGCTGAAGGTGGAATATCCTTCGCTTCTGAGTGATCCAATCAACGAATACGAAGGTAAGCCACTTCATAGTCCCCATATCTGGGGTTTTTAATTAACCTTTGGACAAGTTGTATATGCCGGAACCAAGGCATACAAAGCATCCCCTACCAAGTTGATCCGTCCAGGCTCAACTGCAGTGAAATCATGGAGGACTAGATAAGTATAGGTGGCAGATCGTTTTTTTGCAGCCCAATATAACGAGGGTAACGATCCAGCGTATCAAATATTATGATCCTTGTGTCTTTCAGAGATAATACTTTGCAGCCGGATTTGGTGTCTGCCCTGGAAAGCTTTATTCAATAATTTCTCAGTTAAGCTGGTAGCTTATTCTTGGATGGAGTGCCTTCAAGATATTTCTGTGTGCGAGTCTTGATGCTATCGAAATGCTGGGTTAGACTTTGACGTGTCTGAGAAGGGTCATGAACCTTGATCGCTTCCAGAATCAAATGATGCGAGTTCAACACCTCTTGCGGATCCGGGTCGTGAGTGACCTCATTTTCCAAACTGACAAAGACCATCCAGAAGACGGAAAAAAGATTCATGAGAGTCTGGTTACCAATCACACCATATACGATTTGATGAAAGGATTCATCCAGATCAGCGTATTCTTTCCCGGCTTGGATACGCTCCTGCCAGGTTTGTAGGATGGCCTCCAGTTTTGCCAGCTCTTCATCTTGAATTTGCCCGACGATATCGCCAATGACCGCAGCTTCCAACCAGATCCGAATTTGAAGCAATTCTGCCATCGTACGAGGGTTGAATTGCAGGCCAAACAGAAAGGTTTCCAGCATGGAGTCGAAATTCAATTCACGGACAAAAAGACCATTCCCGTGACGCACCTCGATGATTCCCAGGGATTGCAGAGACTTGACTGCCTCGCGAACCGAGCTTCGACCTACGCCAAGGTCTTCGACCAATTGTCCTTCGGGCGGGAGTGGGTCGCCTGGCTTTAAGTCGTTTTCCACGATGTATTCCTTGATATAGTCGCGAACGGCTTTATAGAGCGCAGGACCACGCAATGATTGTTTCATCTTTGATCTCCATTCAACAATACAGATACAATCCAAGGCCAGCAAAAATCCTTTTTCGAAAATCCCACAGAGCGCGAATATTTTCCAAGCATCAGTAATATTATCATAAGAGAATTATGCGCATTGCTACTACAGGATTCTAGAGGGCTGGAATTCCAAGGTGCCTTGTCTCCATATTTTGTTTTCGAAAGACCGTACATACAATCTATCCAGATCCGGATATTCATGGTTGACAAGATGATAGCTAATTTGTATAATCAATTATGAGATGTCAGATATCTGTTATCCGCTATCTGCCATCAAAATTGATTCTATAGCTTTTTTTCTCCGACGTCAACCAGGAAAACATCCACCTTTCAGCGTTTTGTAAAGACAAGTCTGGACTGACTGCCCTCTGCCTGATCCTTTTATGCATTCGGCGTTGTAGTGGAGGAAAGGAGGCCGATTCAACAAAAATATCGATCATTCATTCATCCCCAATTCGATCCATTTCCCATATCAAGATTTCAGAGGAGAATTCTTAACATGAAAAAGACAGTTTTTCTTTCCTTGGCCGTTCTGACAGTCCTAAGTATACTGCTCGTTTCATGCCAGCCAACCGCCACAGCTATACCAGCTCCGACCTCGGTCCCAACCGCGGCACCGGCTGCAACTGAAGTACCAGTTGCAACTGAAGTACCGACAGCGACCCAGCCCAAACCAGTCACGATCACCTACTGGGCCTTCGGCTCTGAGGGTGCTACAATGACAGACGGCACCCTGTGGTCGGATTGGTATGCCAAGATATTAAAGCAATACGAGGCGGATCATTCTGGTGTCACCATAGACTTCGCCCTCAGAGGCTACGATGCCAGTGGCAGCACCCTAGTGGTGGATACAACTGTGGCCGCAAGTACACCGCCGGATATATATTTTGACACCAAATTCCGCGTCAAGAAGTACCAGGATGCAAAATTGCTCCAGGATTTGACCCCAGCGCTGACCGATGCTGATATTGCCGCCTATGACCCGGCCATCCTGGCTGGCTCCAAGAGCGGTACGATGATGTGGAGTATCCCGGCGGATGGTGGCTACTGGAACATGATCGTCAACACGGACTTATTCGCCAAAGCCGGTAAAACCGACCTGTTGCCGAAGGCCCCGGATTACACCTGGACCACAGAGGAATTCATGAAAGCCTGCCAGGCGATCAACAATCCGCCCAATGTCTACTGCACGGCATTCTTTGCGGGCAGTACTTCCATGGACTCGGCTACCAACGAATGGCTGGCCGGCTGGCCGGATTGCAAGTTTTATGATGCCACCAACCAAAAGTATACGGTAAACAGCCCGGCCTGCGTGGAAGCTTTCACCTTCTTGCACAGTATCTATGACAAGGGGCTAATGGTTCCAGGAGCTGCCGGTCTTATTGACGACACCACGGATCCATACTGGCTGTCCCAACAGGTGGCTATACTCGATCAAGGCAACTGGTATGACAGCATCACCAAGAAAGGTATCGCTGCAAAGTCCATAGAGCCGTTCAACTATATCTTTGTCCAGGTCCCGAACAAGCCCGGTGCACCGGTTTCCCCGGTTGGCATGTCCAACCCGGACGTGTGGGGCGTCTTCAAGCAAACTGATCCGGACAAGCTGCAGGCCATTTACAGTTTGATCCAGTTCATGCAGAATCCAGACATTGCAACGCAGATTGCCGTTGGCTGGGGCAAAATCCCGATCCGCAACGATGCCAAATTCACAAGCGCTGACCCGGCGGTGGCCGAACCGATGGCCGCGGCGAAGAAGTTCGGTTCATATGACCCATATTTTGTTAATGGTGTTCCCTGCGGCTATAACGATGTTCGCCAGGCATGGGCTGAGACTCGCCAGGCTTTCTGGCAGGATAATGCCAATATCCAGACCATTTTGGATGGGTTTGTCACCCGTGCCGATGGTATCATCACGGCATGCAAGTAACAAGTCTCTCAAGAGCAAATACGACCTGTTGATCTGAAAAAAGAGACCAGCCTGCCAGGTTCGCCCTGGCAGGCTGGCTCGAACCGGGTTCACCCGCAGGAGTGGAAGAGGCGTGTCAAAGATCAAGTTGCTTGCTCGGGAATTCCGCAGGAGTTGGTCGGGATATCTTTTCATTGCCCCGGGTTACCTTGCATTTATCGCGTTCATGCTGGTTCCGATCCTTTTTGCGATCAGCCTGTCCTTTTATAAATCCTCTTTTGATATCAGCGCCCGCCAGTTCGTCGGATTCACTCAATATATACAGTTGAGCAGGGATCCGATCTTTATGAAAGCGCTCGTCAACACCATTGGCTACGCCCTGGTCATTGTTCCGACAACCGTTCTTATCTCTCTTATCATTGCTTTATTGATCGACCCGCTGGGACTCAAGATACAGGCGTTCTTCCGAGGCGCATTCTACATCCCGGGTGTGGCCGGGGGTGTCATACTCTCCGTGGTCTACCTCTGGATCTTCAATCCCACCTACGGCCTGCTCAATTACCTGCTCGGACTGGCTGGGATCAAGCCAATCCTATGGCTGGCGACCGCACCACACAGTTTCCAGGCTGTCTGCGCAGTGGTGCTGACCTTCACCATCGGGCAGCCGATTATCCTGTTCCAGGCTGGCCTGGCCAGCATTTCGCAGGATATTCTGGATGCCGCCACCGTGGACGGCGCCACCAGCCTGCAAAAAGCATGGTTCATTCGCCTTCCCCTGTTGCGACCGGTCCTGCTGTTTGTGCTGGCCACCCAGACAATCCAGGTATTCCAGCTCTGGGAAGTGATCTACATGGTGACCGGCGGCGGCCCGTATAACACCAGCACTTCGCTGGTCTACTTGATCTTCCAGACTGCGTTCCTTAACGGCAATTATGGAAGAGCGTCTGCAATTGGTGTTGTACTGACTGCCATAATCCTGGTCTTCACCTTCATCCAATTGCGCTTCTGGCGGGAGACGGACATCTAAGACCCGCCACTTACCTCGATAAATCATCCTCAGGAATTTATTCTTTCAGAGACAATTCTCAGGAGTCATAAACAATCATGTCAACCACGGTCATAAAACAGGATGCCCTTCGCTTGGCGATCGAAAAAACCACACGTTTGATCAGCTACCTGCTGTTGATTGTTCTGGCAGTCACCTTCCTGCTTCCACTGTATTGGATGATAACCGGTTCGTTCAAGCTGCAGACCGTGACCATGGCCGTGCCACCGGAGTTCTTCCCGTCCCAACCGACGCTTGAGAATTGGAGTCAACTCTTCAACGGTCCCTGGCCGATCTGGCGCTGGGTGTTCAATAGCGTGGCTGTCTCCCTGCTGACCGTCGTGCTGGTGCTGATCGTAAGCTCGCTGACCGGTTACGGCTTTGGCAAGAAAAAATTCCCTGGCTCGAATATCCTATTTGTGATTCTTCTCTCGACGATGTTCCTGCCCAACCAGGTCATGCTGATCCCACTTTTCTTACTGGTGCGGGCGTTGCATCTCACCTCAACGACACTCGGAACTTACTTTGCCATGGCCATGCCAATGATCTCCTCGCCGTTTGGTATCTTCCTGGTTAAGCAGTTCTGCAGCAGCATCCCGGATGAGCTGCTGGACGCTGCCCGCATTGACGGGGCCTCGGAGTGGGGTGTTTTCACTCGTATCATGCTGCCCCTGCTCAAACCAGCCCTGGCTGCCCTGTCCATCTTCACCTTTAACCAAGCCTGGAACTATTTTATGTGGCAAATGGTCATTGCCCAGAACAAATTCCTGTACACCGTGCCGGTGGGGGTTTCGATCATTTCGCGCACCCCGGCTTCTGGCAAGATGATCACCGATGTCGGGCTCACGATGGCAGGCGGGACATTTGGTGCGCTATTCATGATCGGTTTCTTTATTGCCTTCCAACAATATTTCATAAAAGGGATCACCTTTGGATCTGTCAAAGGATAAGGAGAAAAATGAGATGACAAGCATTACTGAAAAACTGACACGCCGAACCAAGATCATGTACGGAGTGGGAGACGCGGGCATCAACCTGGCAGACACGGTGGTCGGGTTGTTGTTTGCCATCTTCCTCACCGATGTAGTTGGGCTGCGCCCCGCCCTGGCAGCCATGGCCCTGTTCATCGGGCGCACGTCAGATTACCTGAACGATCCGATCATCGGCTACCTGTCCGACCGGACCCGCACCCGCTGGGGGCGGCGGCGACCCTTCATCCTTTTCGGCATGATCCCATTCGCCTTGGTCTATATGTTGATGTGGTGGAAGCCGCCCTTCGACTCCCAGATTGCCTTAGCGGTCTATTATGCCGTCGCTTTCGTTCTTTACGACACTGCCGCAACTTTCCTGTATATGCCCTACTTCGCCATGACTCCCGAGTTGACCTCGGACTACGACGAGCGAACCACGCTCACGACCTACCGCATGGTCTTCTCGATCCTCGGTGCGATGATCGCCTACGTTATCCCGCTGGCCATTATCGGAACGCTGGGACCGCAAAGCGCCGCGAAAGTGATGAGCGTGGGAGCCGGGGTGGCTTTCGTGAGCATCCTGCCAATGATCATGGTCTTCTTCGGCACACGCGAGCGCCAGGAGTTCCTGAAACAGGAACAACCGACACTCAAGGAATCACTCAAAGCAGCCATCAAGAACCGCCCCTTCCTATATGCCATCGGGATCTTCCTGCTCACCTGGACCGCCTTCGATGTTTTACAGACGGTCCTCCTATATTACCTCAAATACCGTATGAACCTGGCCGGTAGTGGCGATCTGATCTTCGGTGTGCTATTCGTCGGCGCCCTGATCTCGCTGCCATTTTGGTCATGGGCGTCAAGCCACTGGGATAAGAAAAGGGCCTACATCGGTGCGATGGTCTTTCTAGCTGCAGTGATGGTCGGGCTGGGATTCATGGATCCGAGCTGGGGGCTGCCAGCTATGGCCATCCTATCCGTTCTGGCGGGTTTCGGCGTGGGCGCCATCCAGCTGCTGACATGGTCGATGATCCCGGATGCCGTCGAGTGGGACGAGCTTCAAACCGGACAGCGCCACGAAGGTATGTTTTACAGCCTGGTGACCACCTTCCGAAAGGTCGCAGTTTCAATCTCCATCCCATTGGCCATGTTGATGCTGGAATGGACCGGCTATGTCGCCAACGCCAAGACCCAGCCCCACAGCGTCATCCTCGGGTTGCAGCTTCTGATCGGCCCCATCCCGGCGGTCTTTCTGGTGGCCGGGATCGTGTTGGCCTCGTTCTACCCGTTGAGCCGCGTCCGGCATGCCGAAGTGCGGGCGAAACTCGCAGAGCGCCGTACCCAGCCAAAGGATTGAGATGCAGCAAGTTGCATTTACACTTTCTCAGATTGACTCATGGACGGTCGTGGACGACGGCCGGCATAATGCTTTTACCGACCTGGTCTTCTGGCGGGCGGGTTTCTGGATGGCATTCGTCTCCTCCCCCTCCCACTTTGCCAGCCGACGTAGCCGGATCGTGCTCCTGCACTCGCCAGATACGCGTGCCTGGAAGGAGGTCGCTCGTTTTGACGGCCACGGGGAGGATATCCGCGACCCGAAACTGGCTGTGGTGAACGACCACCTGCTCCTGCTCGCCCTGCTCAACCGCAATTTCGACCCGCTACCTTACCAGACGGTCTGCGCTGCCAGCCCGGATGGGCTGTCCTGGCCGGACCTTGTGCCGGCTGTTCCGCCCGGATGGCTGCTTGGCCGTCCGAAGCCTTCAGTGAAAGGGGACTGGGTTGCTCCTGCCCATAATCTCGCAACTGGTGCTGTCCGGTTGTTTGCCTCGCAAGACGGGCTGGTCTGGAAAGCCGGTGCAACCATAACAAGCAACCAAGGCGCCGACGAGACGGCGATCGAATTCCTTCCGGACAGGCGCTTGATCGCGATTACCCGGCTGGAGGCGAATGGTGGGGTCTTTGGGCACCCACAAGCCGGCACCTTGCTCTCGGTCGCCGAGCCACCCTACGAAAAATGGACAGCCATCAGTTCCAACCATTTGACCCGTCTGGACAGCCCGGCCCTGTTCACACACCAGGGACAGATTTTTGCCGTTGGTCGCTTTCAGCCGCATATCGCTGGTCCATTTGAATGGCAGGGCTCAGCATTTAGCCGCAAGCGTACCTCTCTCTTCCAGGTGGGCGTTTCCGGGGAGGGATTGACCCACCTGGTCGATCTGCCCAGCGCTGGCGACACCGCCTATGCTGGCGTGGTGGTCCTCAACGAGCAGGCATATATTTCCTATTACACCAGTCCGCTGCGCCCCGATCCTGCCTGGCTGGTTGGGATGCTGTTCCCCACCTCTATCCGCATGGCTGTCATTCCTCTGGCCAAACTGGAGAAAGAATAAACGGAATAACGAAACAGATATGAAAGATATCGGTCCAATTGTCCCCATCGTCAGCCCCTGCCACCGGAATGGCGAGATCGACCTGGCGGGTTTTCGCGCTGTCTGCAACGAAATGCTGCAGGCCGGTCTGGGCGGTATCTTTGTTTCCGGCAGCACCGGGCGCGGCCCGTGGTTTGGCCTGTCTGAACGGGCCAGCCTGTGCCAAGATGCCGCCGAAACCATTGCAGGGCGTGTGCCCCTGTTGGCTGGCTGTATAGCTTCAGGTCTGCCCGGTATGCTCGAGTCCGCCCGGGTGATGGCTGAAACAGGCGCCCAGATCGCAGTCGCAACCGCCCCGGGTTATTTCCATTACAACCAACACGAGCTTGAGACCATCTTCTTAAAGTTTGCAGATGCAAGCCCGTTGCCAGTCATCCTATACGACATCCCCGAGTTCACCAACCTAAAGCTCGCTACCGAGATGGTCACCCGGATGGCCCGGCATGGCAACATCTTGGGATTCAAGGATTCGAGCGCTGATTTCGAACGTTTCGGACAGTTGGTTGATGCGTTGAAGGAATACCCGGACTTCTACCTGCTGCAGGGCAAGGAGCAATACCTGGCCGACTCTCTGCGTTTGGGTTGCTCCGGGTTCGTCGTCAGCCTGATTCACTTGGCCCCGGCCTCCTTCGTAGCCCTCTACCGCGCTGTCCGAGCAGGAGAGACCGTTCTGGCGGACTCGCTCCAGGCTGAAGTGACCCAGGCCTTCGGTCTGGTGCGCGATGCCATCGAGCGCCGGCCGGAATCCTCCACCCTGTTCCACTTGCTCAATTATGCCCTGCACGCCCGGGGAGTCTGCAACAATATTCTGCTCAGCCAAGATGGCAAGCCACCCGCCTGGTTGAGTGAAACTTCCCGGCAGGCTGTCGAAGCCTTCCAGACCAAGATCCCTTTCCAGCCAGGTTAACCTGGGGATCGCATTCATAACAGAACTCATAAGGAGAAAATCATATGACACAAAAATCGATTATTTCTTCCGCCGGAGATGCCTCCGGCCGGGGCTCGGTCTCCGGATACAAAGTCAATTTTCCTGCCCGGATGAGAGCCTACAGCGAATCCGAGATCGAGGCCGTCGTCCGGGTCATGCGCGAGGCTGAGGTCCAGACCCAGGGTGAGTACTTGCGCCGCTTCGAAACCGAATTCAAAGCCTTTAGTGGCGCCCCGCATGCCTTCGCGGTCGACAACTGCACCAACGCCCTGCGTCTGGCCGGCATTCTATGTGGATTAGGCACCGGCGACGAGGTAATCGTCCCGGCTTACACTTTCTGTGCCACCGCCATCCCTTTTGGCATGACCGGCGCCAAACTCGTCTGGGCTGACATCCAGCCTGACACCTGGGTGATCGATCCACAGGATGTCGAAAAGAAGATAACGTCGCGCACCAAGGTCATCGTGCCCGTCCATCTGTTAGGCATGCCAGCCGACATGCCAGCTATCATGGAGATCGCTCGTAAGCACGGCCTGCGCGTGATCGAAGATTGTGCCCAGGCTCCCGGAGCCGCCATCCACGGTCAGAAAGTGGGTACCTTCGGTGACTTCGGCTGCTTCAGTTTTCACGGTGCAAAGAACATCACCACCCTTGGCGAGGGAGGAGTCCTGACCGTCCGTTCGGATGCTGACGCTGCCCGGGTACCCGGCGTGCGGCACAACGGTGTCCGGTCCTTCCCGCCCGAGCGTGAACGCTACTGGGTCCCGGCCATGTCCAACGTTGACCTGGACCTGGTGAACGTCTGGCCGAACAACTTCAGCATAGGCGAAGCCCAATGCGCCCTTGGGATAGAACTTCTCAAGACCCTGGACGATTCAAACGACAAGTTGATCGCCCAGGCAGCCAAGTTGCGGGTTGCCCTGGCCGATATTCCCGAGCTGACGGTTGCCCATATCCCAGAAGGCTATCGGCATGTCTTTCACCAGTTCGTGATGCACTTTGACGGGTCGAAATTCAGCAAGAATCGAAATGACTTGTTGGACTTTCTGAGTGGGGAAGCCGGCATCCGGGCAATCGTGCAGTATTACCCGCTCTACCGCTACCCGTTATTCCAGAAACTTGGCTCCGGCGAGCATGATTGCCCGATACTGGAGGAATGGTGGGATAACTCTTTCAGCTTCCCTTGGTGGATCGGGATGCCCGACGATGTTTTGGAATACATGGTAGATTCGGTCAAGGCAGGTATCGCCTCGCTGAAGGGCAATTGAGATGGAATGGCGGGCAATTCCCAACACCTCCCTTAGGGTCTCCACGCTCTGCCTGGGTACAATGACTTTCGGCACGCCGGTCGGAGAGTCTGAAGCCATCCGCCTGACCCATCACGCGCTGGAGCAAGGCATAAACTTCATCGACACAGCCAATATATACGAGGGCTACACTCGCTTCATCGGTTCCCCGGGCGGAGTGGCTGAGGAGATCCTGGGCAAAGCGCTGAAAAGCAAACGAGCGCAGGTCATCCTGGCGACCAAGGTTGGGATGAAGATCGGCCCTTTGGATGACGATCAAGGTTTGAGCCGGGTTCATATCCAGCGTGAGATCGATCGTTCACTCCATCGTCTGGGCTGCGAGTATGTCGATCTCTATTACATGCACAAACCAGACCCGGCTGTCCCGCTGGCTGAATCAGCTGAGGTGTTCGATCAACTGGTAAGGGAGGGCAAGGTTCGCGCCTGGGGCGTCTCGAACTTTTCAGCTGCCCAACTGACGGACCTTCTCAAGATCTGTGACGAGAATGGCTGGCACCGGCCGGTGGCGATCCAGCCAGCTTACAGCCTGCTCAAGCGTGAGATAGAAAAGGACCTCCTGCCTCTCTGCCAGCGCGAGCAGATCGTAGTGATCCCCTACCAGGTGCTTCAGGGTGGCATGTTGACTGGAAAATACTGGCGCGGTCAAGCAATTCCCAAAGGATCCCGCCAGGTTGAGAAACCCGATTGGACAATGGCGCTGACGGAGGAAAACTTTGACCTGCTTGAGAGACTTGAGGCAGAGGCCCAGGCATGCGGCCGCAGCCTGATGCAGCATGCATTAAAAACATTACTGGAAAAACCGGCGGTCGTCTCACTGGTAGTCGGAGTCAAGCGCGCCGAACAGCTCAACGACCTGATCGTGGCGATCGATGCGAGTTGATGAAAAAGGTTTGCCCAATCTAAACGCCCCTAGAAAGTCCAGGGGCGTTTCGGTTTTTACGCGTTCCACTCCAATACCATTATTACACCAACATTCTCAGCCCCATAAATTATGATTCCTCTCAGCGCCAGTGCAAGATAACGTGCGATTATCCTATTTAAACAACTTTTAGGAATAGTGCAAATCTTTCTGTAAATTCAGTCAAGTGCTTCCTTATAAACGATTATTGACTGCTCCGGTAAGGATCAAGTCACATAATTCGCGTACCGCCGCGTGACCTCCGGGCCGGGTAAGGGTAAGATCTGCCTGGCGGGTCACCTCGGGCATGGCATCGGCCACTGCCACCGCCCAGCCCACCAGCGGGAAGCATGGCAGATCATTGACATCGTTTCCAAGATAGACAACTTCGCTTGCGTCAATATTGCGCTCCAGGAGCAGTTTATTTAATGCAGTTGCCTTATCTTTTTCACCCTGTATCCAGGGGATGTTCATCTTGCGACAACGGGCTGCGACAACCGGGTTGGTTTCCATTGAAATCACTACCGCTTCCACCCCTGCCTGGCGCAGCTGGTAGATACCCAGGCTATCACTCCGGTTGGCAGCCACCATTTCCCGTCCATCCTGATCCACCCAGACGCGGTTATCAGTAAGAACGCCGTCAAAATCAAGCGCCAGCAGGCGGATGGTTTCAGGCATGCGGCGCGGCGGTTTTCTTGGCCAGACCATTTCTGGTAGATCGTGAAGGACTCTTTGTTCAGCTCGTTTCCAGTCCTCAGGGGTATCCAGGTCAGCATCGTAACGAGGGTCGAACAGTATTGGCAGAATTGTTCTGCCGCTCATCGAATTCAATTTCAGGATGGTTGCCGGGCGAATGATGTCGATCAGGCCATTGTGTGCGTAAGCTTTCGGTAAAACCTGACGCGGCGAGTTGTATGGCTCATCAATCCCGGGGACGGTCATTAAGGGGCGAATGGGATTGTTCTCCCCATCCATAAGCCACATTTTGAACGGATTTTGATGGGCGGGCGTAATTCCTCGCACCGAGTCTGCCTCGGGATGGGCCAGCAGCAAGGAAACGGAGCGATCCACCAGGTCCGGCGGGCGGATGGGAGTTGTCGGACGCAGGTGCACGACAACTTCTGGATAATAATCCTGATACTCGGCCAGCCAATTCAGGGCATGCTGGAAGACCGGCAGGTCGATTGCGCGATCCTGGGCCAGCTCGGCCGGGCGCAGGAAAGGGGTCTCGGCGCCACAGCCGCGTGCAACCTTGGCAATCTCCTCATCTTCCGTAGTTACGATCACGCGCGTGACGGAGTTGGCCTGCCGTCCCGCCGCAATACTGTAGGCGATCAGGGGATGACCCGCAAAAGGACGAATATTCTTACGCGGAATCCCCTTCGAACCGCCGCGCGCCGGTATGAGTGCCAGTACTTCAGGTTTCGTCATTTCCTCTCCTCCGGCCAGATCATCTTAATTTTAAGCTGGGTTACCAGCCATGCACCGCGTTCCCAATCTGCCAGGGTGTCCAGATCCACCTCATAGGCGGCGTCTATGATAATCGGCAGGATCACCTGACCTGACATTGAACCTCCCAGTATGGTCGCCGGGCGGATGGCATTCACATGTCCGGTTTGCAGGTATACTGCGGGAAGTCCCTGCCGGGGAGTGTTATATGGTTCGGCTATGCCCTGTACATCCAATAATGGAAGCATATGTCCGGACTCAGGGTCAATCTGCCACATCTTGTAGGGATTCTGCCCGGGAGAGACCACACTTCGGACACACTCCACTTCCGACTGGTCAAGTAGCAGGCGAACGGCCTGATCGATAATGCCAGGTGGCCTGACCGGGCTGGTGGCGTGCAGGTGAAGGATGACCTCCGGATGATAATCCTCGTGCTTGGCCAACCAGGTCAGGGCATGCTGGAAGACAGGCAAATCGGTCGTTCGGTCGGTTGCCAATTCCGCGGGCCGCAGGAAGGGGATATCCGCGCCAAAGCGATGGGCGACCTTGGCGATTTCCTGATCATCGGTGGACACGATCACGCGTGTTACCAGCTCGGCTTGCCAGGCAGCAGTGATACTATAGGCAATCAATGGATAACCCGCAAAAGGTCGGATGTTCTTGCGTGGAATGCCTTTTGAGCCTCCGCGAGCGGGAATCAAGGCAAGCACTTCAGGAATCGTCATTGTTTGAATCCATTAAGCAAGCTTAGCAGGTATTCGCCCGTCCGTCTTCCGGCACTGCCGTCGATGAAAGTACACTCATCCCGGATAAACTTGCCTCGTTTCTCGTTATCGGCAGCCGGATCCTTAAGATAGAAATTGACCAGTTGGCGCACCTGCTCTTTGGTCGCAGCCACCCGCCCTGCACCCGATTCCCGGAAACGCTGGTGGGTGGGCCAGTCACCGATGGCGGTCAGCGGTAGCGAATAAACATCCTTCATGTTCCAGCCGCCGGGCGTGTCTATGGTGACACTGATGATCGGCTTATCATGGATGGCTGTCTCGACCACCATGGTGGAATAGACCGTCAGGAACACGTCTGACCACGCCATCATGGAAGCTTTCTCAGGCATGTCTTCGCCGGAGTAATGACCCAGCCCTCCGCCCAGTGAGACCGGTTCCACGATATGAACATGCGGCATATCCCTGACAAATTCAGCCACTTTTTTCCTCTCCTCCTCAAATCGCGAACCGGCGATGAAATGATTGGGATGGAAACGGATCAGCAACTGGCAGGGCTCGGCCAACTCTTCCTTGTTTACCAGCTCGATGATGGCAGCCATGTTGGGAAAGTTGGGATGCAGGGTCTCAAAACTGCAGGCATAAGAAAGCAGCTTGCGCTGTGGATCGAGGCCGTGCTGGCGGAAGTACTCGTCACGCTGGATCAGCCAGGAACGCAGGAAATAGCCGTCGTAAGCCGGGATTCCGGAGATGTTCACCCGCTGCGCTTCCCAATCCGAGCCGAGTACCAGCTCCTCCTTCTGAATCTCCGACCAGCAGGTGATGGTATCCATCGGCGCGCCATTCAAGTTATAGGAGGAAGGATTGTCCCAGCCAACAATCGCTGCAACGGTCCGGACGCCATGAGCGGCGGCCTCCCTTAGGATATAGCGATCCATGCGCCATCCGGGTGTACGGGCAATGACAAGATCAGGCTGGTATTTTTCGAAAAGGTCAGCATAGATATTGGGCGTGAAGTGACTCTGGGAACGGACAATGAGTGTACGTATTAACCGGGAGCGGCGCATCAGCCAGATCAGCCCGCGCAGGAATGGCAGTGCAAACCGTCCGCGGCCGCTGAAACCGATCGCAAGAAGATGGTAATTGCCATCCATGGCAGTGACATTTATACGCTTGGAACCGCCTGTCCATCGCAGCATTTGCAGGCAACGCTGCAGGAAGGGGTTGACGGATTGAAAATAGCGCTCGCACGCATCAAGACGCAGTCCTTCGAAGGTCAGACCGGGTTGTTGGAAACGCGCCTGGATGGCCTGGCGGGCGTCATCGTCGGTGAACAGGATGACTTCCACCCCGGCCGTAAGAAGGACGGGGATGACATCCGATTGGAGAAAATAGATGAGCGCCAATCCATGATCTGCGATGATGAAAACTCGTTTGGACATTTTTAAGGTATTAGTATATTCTTCCAAGAAATAAGGCCGTCTAACTTCCCAGCCAGGCGCGCCCAGGTAGGGCCCGTTCCAGCAGCCACCGTCGCAGCATCCCGATGCGGCGCTTGAATGCCACGCCATGCTCCGGGCGAACCGGTGAAAGATCAGGCTGCGCCACAGGGCGGCATAGGGCGGTCAGGAAAAGCGGGAAAAGCTCAGAATTTGGTCTTCCGTGTTTCTCAAATTTGGCGATCCCAAATCCGCTCCGACGGATGGTCTCTTCCAAGGTGTGACGACTAAAAGCAACCAGATGTGCCACCTCGAAAGAATCATGGGCATACAGGTTCGGGACCTCGAGCAGGAGCCAGCCATCCGCTGCCAGGAGTGACTGGCGCAGGTGGATGAGATAGCCGACCGGATCTGCGAGATGTTCGAGAACATGCGACATCGAAACCAGATCGAAGCGCATCTCGCCGGCTTTCTTCAATTCTTCCAGCGAGGCATATACCGTAATGCCATTACCACGGGCCCGGAGGCGGTGCGCTTCGCCGGGCTCCACCCCCGCAACCTGGTTGTGATATTTTTCCCGGAAATGCTGAAGCAGGATGCCCATCGAACAGCCAATATCCAAGTGGCGGGAAACGGCAGGGATGACAGGTTGCGTAAATTCAAGCAACGATCCGGCACGCTTGTCCTGCGCTGCCATGTTCCGGCTTGTCGGATCGGAACTGCCTTCCTGCAGCAGACGATACTCCTCAGCATAGAACGCAGCCGCTTCTATTTCCGTCATGCGCGGCGATTGGTAAACCAGGCCACATCTCCAGCAGATGCGATTCTCCACCAGATGGCCATGGAATTCGCGCCGGTCAAAAGGCCGGCTGCTGCCGCTCCCGCACAATGGACACTGCATGACGGATTCAGGCATATTAATCCACGTTGAAAAAATACAAACGAAAAATCCGGTTATGCAGCCAGAGCAAGAAGCTGCGGATGGGGTTCAACATGAGGACGCGCCGCAGCAAGGATTTCCGCCGGGGCAATGTGGCCAATTTCAGGTCTGTGGAGGGAAGAATATTTCCCAAGTGTCGTACGTATGGTCGCTCCGTGGTCAGACGTAAGAGGCTCATCTTGTTGATGGCAATATCGAGGGCGCGCTCACCGCGCATCGGTTGTTCGGATGGCAACGGGATGATCTTCTGCAAAACTTCGCGGCGTGCCATGAATTGAAAATGGGTCGCACCGATAAATGCCACCTGCCCATCATATGTCACACGATACTCACTTCCGCTGGCATAATCCTGGCGAGCTTTATCTTCCTCCTGGCCCAGGCTTTCGACATGTTCCCAGAATGTTTCCCAATCCAGGAACCGGCCTTCTTCCAGCACGCCAGTTCGCTTTGCCCATTCCAGGGAAACGGAAGAATATTCCATTGGCGTACGCAGGGGGCGCGCCGTCACCATGCCAACATCAGGAAAAGTCTCGAACAACTCCAGTGAGGCTGAAAGCCAGCCGGAACGAAATTGGATATCGCCGTCAGAAAAAACAATGTATTTTCCCTGTGCTGCGCCGAAGATGGTATTCCAGGCGCCGATCTTGCCAATATTGGTATCGGAGAGAACCAGATACTGGATCTTGCCCTGATCGCATACCTCCTTCAAATAAGCTCGCACTTCTGCACAGGAGTGGTTGTCAAAAAGCATCACATCATATGGATGGGCCTCATTACGCGTTGCGTTCAAGCTGTCGATCACAATCTTTAGGATATCCAGGCTCTGTTCATAAAATCCGCTTAAGAATGGGATACAGTTCACTACCGCCACGGTAATTTCGGCAGGCTGGGCCACTTTTTCGATAAAACGAGCCGGGTTATGTCCAACGCGCACGGCCTATCTCCTTGGTATGACCGCCAACGGACGCTGTAACTGTTGGAGGCGCAGCGAAATTTCCCACCCCCAGCCTTTTTGTTGATCAGTTATGAACATCCGCTCCAGCCGCCGCAGCATGCGAACGAGCCGCACCTGTGGAAGGCGAATGCGTCCGTTTGTTAATTCATGGTTGGTATCCAGAATGTTGTAGACGTGCTGCCTGCCGCCGGCCTTGGCCAGGTTCGATTTGGCGACTTCCGAGCCATAGGGTGGCTTGTTGCCGGGCAGGTGGCTGTAATCATGGTTCTGATGAATGACCAGCACATCCCTGGAGGCATCGATTGCCATGCCGAAAGTCGTGCGGGCGTGATAGACCATCCAATTGTCCCAAGCCGGGCGTCCGATGGTGAAATTCGGCACGTTGGTATAGAGATGACGTGGAAAAACGAAATAATCGATACCCCATGGCGAATAAAACCTGCCACGCTCCGCCACATCCAGCCGCAGCCGCGATTCCCAATCGCCGATGAAGTCGAGCAAATCGCTTTGGTCCAGGTCCCAGCGCTGCCCAACCAGCAGAAAATCCTTCACTTTTTGAGAAACTCGCTGAGCCGCTTTCATCACATCCGACAATAAGATCATATCAGCATTGGCATAGCACAATATTGGGCTATCAGTAGATTTATGCCCAATCTCCATCACCGAGTTAACTTGCGGGATGCCCTTCTCGTCGCGCTGCACTTCGGCTACATTCGTGACACCTAATTCCTTGGCCGTTTCCGGGATGCCGGCTTCTTCGCCTATCAGGATCACATCCACATCAGGGAGACACTTCCAGGACTGAATGGCATTGCGCTGGATGAGAGCGATATGCGGATTGGTGAACGGCTTGGGAGCCGTAAAGACCGTCAGAAAAGCCATTCTACTTGCGATCCAGGCCCAATTTCTGAGCCACCTGCTGCTCGATCCAGGGATAAGTGCGCTGGAGGCCTTCCTCGAGAGTGAGGCGTGGTTCCCATTTGAGCACCTCGCGCAGGCGGGTATTATCCGAATTGCGACCGCGTACGCCCATCGGGCCGGGGATGTGCTTGATAGTGATCTCGATCCCGGCGATTTTGGCAATGATCTGTGCCAGCTCGTTGATCGTCACCATGCGGTCCGAACCAAGGTTAAGCGGGGAAGTATGGTCAGAACGCATCAGCCGGTAGATTCCTTCCAGGCAGTCCTCGATATAACAGAAGGAACGTGTCTGTTCGCCATCGCCCCACATTTCAATCTCGTGGTTGCCGGTTAACTTGGCAACTGCGATCTTGCGGCACAAGGCCGCTGGGGCCTTTTCGCGCCCGCCATCCCAGGTGCCATAATCGCCGAAAATATTGTGGAAACGTACAATGCGGGTCTGGAGGCCGTAATCTTCGCGGTAGTGGGTGCACAAGCGTTCCATCACCAGCTTCTCCCAACCATAGGCATCCTGCGGTTGGGCTGGGTAGGCATCTTCTTCCTTGAGTGGAACCACGTTGGTTTCGGTTTGCTTGTATTCGGGGTAGACACAGGCAGAGGAGGTGTAAAAATATCGTTTCACGCCAGTGATGCGTGCCGCTTCCAGCGTGTGCGTATTAATGAGGGAGTTATTATGCAGGATCTCTGAATGGTGAGCAGATATGAAACCCATGCCGCCCATATCGGCGGCCAGACCGTAAACTTCGTCGATGCCGCGCGTTGCTTGAAGGCAATTATCCCAACGGCGTAAATCCAGGATTTCAAATTCATCAGCGTCGGTGGTACGATATTCCGGATACTTGATGTCTGCTCCGCGCACCCAGTACCCTTTTTCCCGCAAAAATGTAACCAGGTGGTGCCCAATGAAGCCGCCTGCACCGGTGACAAGAACACGTGTTTGAGTCATTTTTTCTCCTTTTTAGTGAATCTGACAAGATAATATGGTTTCATTTTCGTCCAATGGATTCATACTGTTGGGCCTGCTTGTTTTGAAACCCGTTCCCGTTTCCATGAAACGCCCGCTTTTATGACCTTGGCAGGGTTTCCTCCCATGATCACACCCGGTTCACATGATTTGGTGACGACCGCGCCAGTGGCGATAATCGAATTTTCACCAATATTTACTCCTTTCAATACGATCGTATGGGGAGCAATCCAGACATGCCAGCCAATAAGAATATCCCCGGCATGGTTCAGGCGTTCACCGGTTTGTGTGTCAATCACAGAATGGCTGTCGCCGGTCCGGATGTCGATATCATTGGCGAACATGCAGTCTTCGCCGATAACCACCCTTGAATTCTCTGTTACCGCAATATGAACATCTACCATCGTGGTACCAGCACCAACCTGCAAAAGTCCATCATGATCCTCAAACCAAAGCACCGCCCCACGACTCACGCGACAATTCTCCCCAAACTCGATTCTGTGACCGGAGCCTCGTATGCGGAAGTGGACATTCGAGAGGATGCTGCCCCTGCCAATCTCGATCCGGTTGTTGTCACCGATAATGTCCATATGTACGCCGGAAAGAGTGGTGCCATCAAACCTAAGAGTATTATCCTTCCCTTGAATGGTTTTCCGTACGCTTCCGTTTTCCCCATACAGCAGTTTTCTTGCAAAAGAAACCAAGCCAGGAAAGTGTTCTTTGAGACTCGCATACAGTGATCTAGGCATATGTTTTTCCAATCCCTTTCATGAGCAGGTCTGCCAATTAATGGGAGCGCCGGCCAGTTCATGGAAGGTGGTTTCAAATTCCTGGCGTCCTTCTGGACTGAGAACATAAGAGATTGGGCGCTTGTCCAGATCCGGCATGATCTTTTCAAGGTGCCAGGGGAAAGGCCGGGTAAACTCGTGAAAATATGCATAGGCATAATTCCAGGCCTGTTCAATTTGCTCCCTGGTCAAGCGTTGGGAAGGCAGATCGGCCAGTACCAGTTTTAATTTCTGAAAATATTCCTCCCAGCTATCCGCATCAATGGTAAATCCCCGTTTCCGATAAGTCGCCTTTCCACTTACCATTACCGGGATGCCGCGCGCGGCCATTTCCACTCCAGCAGTTGTGGTATAGACCAATGCCAGATCGGCGATTTCCATCAGATCGTATGTGTTGACCTTCTCCTTCGGCCCGATCAGGCGAATGTGGGAAGGCAGCTCTGGCAGCACCTTGCTGATGATTTCGGCCACCGATGGACCAACCGTCCAGGTTTCAGCGGGATGAATCCGCACCACCAACTGGATCTCGGATCTGTTCGCAAAAAACGGGATGACCTGCTCAATCCAATCTGTCATCGATCGGCTAAAAACAGTCCGGCCAAGCGTGGCGGAATCACCCAGCACATTGGTTGGCAAAAGCACCACTGGGCGGTCGTCCAGGCTTAGCGCCGCCCGGATTTTTGCACCCCCTTCACGACCGGCTTTTTGCCACAGATGGGCAAATTTCTCATCTTTGGAAAGTCCCTGGCGTGCTGCCAGGAAATTCTCCAGCCAGCCATGTTGATCTTCATTCAATTTACGTTCCCGGCGGGTCGCCCACAAATCATCAAAGGATTCGTAGTACATCACCTGGTGATTTTGGCCCAGCCATAGTCGCTGGTCCTGTTCCCCAAATTCATAGGTAACTACTGGAATGCCAAGGTGGCGGGCAGTTTCGTAGACCGCGCCATATTCCTGGATCATGCCATTCGGAACAATGACCACATCCGGGCGGTTCTCCCGGAAACAGGTCAGCGCCCGGCGGGCAGCTACCAGGTTGCGCTCATTCCGCAGCAGGTAAACTGGTTCCTTTCCGGTCACATCCTCCCTTTGCCGAATATATTGGGTATCAATGACAGTAACCTGCTCCACGGCTTTGCCCAGTTCCTCCGGGAGATCACGCACTTTCCCAACATCCAGCAAGGGGATGATTTTCAAGAGAGGCTGGGCTTTTTTCAAAATCTGGCGTGCATAAAGATCCTGCCGGCGCAGATCAAAATGGCTGATTGGCTCATCATAGTCGCTATATGGCAGGTAGGCGAGCGTCACATCGTAGCCCAAGCCGCGCAAGGTAAGGCCGCTCAAAGCGGCGTGCATGATCCAGTAATGCCAGGAAGCAAAGAAAAAAACCTTCTTGCCGGGTGTGGTGAATTTGATGTAAGGCTTTACTTGTACCATTATTTCCGGCAGGCGCGCCGATAGAGCTTCCATATCGAAACGACTATGGAAAGTTCGACCCCGGTGGCGTAATGCCCAATAAATATCCGCACTGAACGGCAACTCTTCCACCAGATTTTTGATGAGCACTTTCGGCTTCATATCGTCTTGATCTTCCATTCCAGGCGCGGGCGCAGGGCACCCGGCCGCGGCTCTGACCATTGCATCCCGGGAGCTCCGGAAGTATCCACATTAAAGACCAGGGCCTTTTCGTCCAAGAAGTAACGACGGATTCGATAGGAGCTGGCATTGACACCCAGGATATACCGCCCGTCATTCAGCAGGTCTTTCGGAAACTCACAGCGGCTGACAAAGTGCCCGGCCGGACGTGAAGCATATTTTTCGAAGCGGGCACCATCATCGGTATCAAAGGTGGTCAGGACCTGGTCGCCGCGGGCTGAGTTTAGGTAAAGACCAATCCGCAAGCCAGTCAGCGGGGCATCCAGGTAGTATTCCATCTCCACAGTGAACGGCTCCACGGAACGGACGGTTTCCACCACCTGGCCTTTCTGGTCCAGCAGACGCAAGGCGGCCGGGCGGAAAGGTGCGGCAGCAGGAGGAATTTCAGCCTTTTCCCAGATTCGTTCCCCGGCCCTGGCATCTTTTGCCGAGAGATAATAATCGACTGCCTCGGGAGAGGCTGCACGGATTGCCAGGTGACCTTTTTCGAGCACAATCGCCTCCTGCGTCAAGCGCAATATGGCCGACATATTATGACTGACGAACAGGACCGTGCGACCTTGCTGGGCTACATCACCCATTTTGCCAAGAGATTTCCTCTGGAATTCAGCATCCCCAACTGCCAGCACTTCATCCACTACCAGGATTTCCGGCTCGAGGTGGGCAGCCACTGCAAAGGCCAGGCGCACATACATGCCGGAAGAATACCGTTTTACCGGTGTATCGATGAACTGCTCAACCTCGGAAAAGTCCACGATCTCATCGAACTTCCTATCGATCTCCGCCCGTTTCATGCCCAGGATGGCGCCATTTAAATATATGTTTTCACGCCCGGTTAATTCAGGATGAAAGCCAGTGCCTACTTCCAGGAGGCTGGCGATCCGGCCTTTTACTTTTACATAACCACTCGTGGGAGCAGTTACCCTGGAGAGGATTTTAAGTATAGTGCTTTTACCAGCCCCATTTCGCCCTATGATTCCCAGTATACGGCCCTGTTCAACCGAAAAACTGACATCATTAAGCGCCCAAATGTATTCCCCCTCCCGGTTGTGGTGATCCTCCTGCCCGATCTTGAGCAAGGGATTGGGCTTGCCGCGCGCCTTTGCCCACCAGCCTTTGACATCATCGGAGAGTGTACCAGAGCTGATCTGGCCCAACCTGTAAGCCTTGGAAACATTCTCCACTTGTATGACTGTTGAGCTCATACCGTATCCATGAAAGTCGCTTCAACCCGGTTGAAGATCACTGCACCTACGGCGATCGCGATCAACATGATGGCAAAACTGTACCCCAATTGGAGCAGGTTGATCGAGCCGGAACCAAGATAGGCATAGCGAAATGCTTCGACGACAGAAGTAAGCGGGTTCAATCGGATCAACGCCTGGTATTTGGGAGACATGGACGATAATGGATAGATTACCGGTGTTATATACTGCAGCAATTGCACGCCGAACTGCACCAGGAAGCGCAGGTCACGATATTTGGTGGTAAGCGACGAAACGATAATGCCGAAACCCAGGCCCAAACCGGCCATCATCAATAACAGCACAGGGGTGAACAGGATCCACCAATTCGGATGCAGCTGTGTTCCACTCAGAAAGAAGTACGCCATGAATACCAGAAAGAATCCGAACTGGATGCCAAAAGCAATCAGGTTGGAGATTAATATTGAAACTGGAACCGTCAGACGATGGAAATAAACCTTGCCGAACAGGTTGGCATTGTTAGCGAAGGTTTCGGAGGTCTTGGTCAGGCAACTAGCAAAGTAAGAAAAGATCAATGTACCAGACATGTAAAACAGAAAGGATGGCAGGCCATCCGTGGGCAGCTTGGCGATATTTCCGAAGACAACGGTGAACACAATCGTGGTCAAGAGAGGTTGGATCAAGTACCAGAGTGGTCCCAAAATGGTCTGTTTAAAAACGGACACGAAATCCCGCCGCACAAATAACATGATGAGATCACGGGAATGCCATAATTCCCTCAAACGCAAGTCAAGCAGGTTGCGCTGCGGACTGATGATCATGTCCCATTTATCAGGATTGGTTTGTTCGATCTTGGATTTAGCCATCGCCTTTTCCGTCATCTTTATTTTTCCATGCCTGATACCATGCGATCGTTCTGCGTAAACCTTCTTCAAAAGGAGTATTGGCTCGGAAGCCAAATAACGCCTCAGCCCGGCTGACATCCAGGCCGCGCCGTGGCTGTCCATTGGGTTTGCTCGTGTCCCAGACCAGCTTGCCTTCAAATCCAGTCAGGTGGGCAATCATCTCAACCAAATCTTTGATGGAAATTTCGTAACCGGAACCCAGGTTGACTGGATCCGATCCGTTGTATTTTTCAGATGCGAGCAGAATCCCCTCGGCTGCGTCTTCCACGTACAGGAACTCACGCGTCGGTGATCCATCGCCCCAGACGATGATCTCCTTGTCGCCCCGGGCTTGAGCATCGATACACTTGCTGATCAGAGCCGGGATGACATGCGAAGAGGCCGGGTTGAAATTGTCACGCGGCCCATACAGGTTCACCGGCAACAGGAAGATGGAATTGAATCCATACTGCTGGCGGTACGCCTGCGCCTGGACAAGCAGCATCTTCTTTGCCAGACCATAGGGAGCGTTGGTCTCCTCCGGGTAACCATTCCACAGATCTTCCTCACGAAAGGGCACCGGGGTGAATTTTGGATAGGCGCAGACGGTTCCCAAAGCTATAAATTTCCCCGCGCCGCGCTGCCAGGCCTGGTGCATCAACTCAACACCCATCATTAGATTGTCATAAAAGAACTCCGCCGGAAATTCGCGATTGGCACCAATGCCACCAACGCGCGCAGCCAGGTGAATGATCACCAGGTCAGATGGCTTGAAATTTGGCAAAGGGGCAGGCCGGAAATTCTCCGGAAGAAGATGGGATGGGCGTTTTTCCAGGGAAAGCTGGGCATCATCCAGCAGGCGGTGGATATCCCCGGGCTCCACCAGGTTGTATTCTTCGATATGCGGTATCAATATATCCGTTGCACCGCGTCGAGCCAGCTTCTCCACCAGAAACGAGCCGAGGAATCCAGCACCTCCGGTGACGATTACTCTCTTATTTATCCAGAAGTTTTTTAGCATAGGTATTGAACCATGAAGCGAGTTTTTGGATATTGGTCATCCTGCGGGTCTAGACGAGATCGTTCCACAGGGAAAGGGCAGCTTCTCAAATATCACTTAACACTGCCATCGAGATGTAAAGCCACCTTCAATCCGACAATTTCGAGTACCGGTGCATTATCTTCTGTAGTTAGGGTGATACCTTGTTCCAGACATGAAAGCCGGCAAATGTCGGCCACATCACCTTCGCCGCGGATGGAGACCTTCTCGAAACCGGCTTTTTTTACCTGCTGCAGGTGTTCGCGGACGCGTTGACGTGTGTTACGGTAGAGCAGGAACTGCTGTTCAATATAGTCCACCGTGAGAAGGGCGCGCAATGCGATGCCTTCAGGCGTGATGATATAACGCAGTTTTTTACGTTCGGCGCGTTTGATTTTGACATAGCCCTTATCAATCAGCCTTTTGATGTGCCAGTTGATCGTACCAACCGCCACACCGAGTTGGGTGGCAAGGGAGGCCTGGGTTACATCCGGATTGCTTTCAATATTCTCCAGCAGCGCCAGTTCGCGTGCGGAATCTGAGGTACTACTCATGAAGATCTACCATGGTATTCCAAAATTCAATTACTGAATTATAAACGCAAATGGGAATTCGTCAAGCTGATGGATTAATGTTGCGCGGGGTTTCACCAGTGGACCCGCCCCCCCCCGTATTTAGAAGAGTTCAAATCGGAAGCCAACAACAGTATTAATTTATCTATTGAACACCCTGAGGAAGGTATCGGGTTCACAGTTCAAAGGGATCTGAAGTGGTTTAAGTTCAACGAATTTCAATTCGTTCAAATATGATTGCCAGGCTGGATAATCGATTTGTTGAATGATGATCACATCCGCTTCATCACGCCAGGTTTTGGCGAGTTCACCATTCCAGCTGCCCAGGCGGGCAAGTGTATTACTGTCACCACCCTCATAATAATTCCATTGCCCGTCTATCTGTTGGGGAAAAATTGTTATGTTGGTGATATACAGCAGGATTGCGACCGCATTTCCTCCTTGCCAGTACACCCGGCTTCCTGCCGGGATATTCCTGGCAAGATAATCCCCCACCTGCTGGTATTCTGCCACCACATTCCCGGAACAATTCCACTGGGTCAGGCCGCCTCCGAGAACGCCGGTAGGCGTAAGTATGGTACCAATGGTTAGGAAGAGCACCATGTTAATAAACCCCATCGAATAAACTGCAATTCTTTTTCGGCGCAGCCAAGCCCAGCCTGCCCACCCAACAACCAGGACGATCACACCAGCGATCAGTCCAACCAGCTCGGGGACACGTATCCGGGAAATATTATGGGGGATCCCAAAAGTGTTTTCCAAATAATCCCACAGCGGGACTTGCCCGGGGAGAAGCTGACCGGTGGTGAAGAAATTCTTTATCCGCGGAATCATAAGATTTACAAGTTGCTCGCCATAAACACTGAAGCCGCCAAACCCAACTCCAGTTGCAAAGACCAGCACCAGCAGGCACACTGCAATCAGGGCTATTCCCGACCGGCGCTTCTCCAGGATCGGGATGGTTGCGACAAAGACCAGGATACCGAGGGTATTGAAGAAGGCCAGGTAAGGACTGAAGGTGAAAGCATTGTAGTTGTTTCCCACCCCGAAACCGAGGCCGGCCCAGGCATGCAAACCAAGCAGGCATAAAAATAAAGCGGCCAGGAAAGCTGCGGCGCGGAATTGTGCTTGATCCCTCCAGGCAGCCCGTTTTGGCCAGAATATCAGGCTTGCGGCGAAAGCAGTTACTGACACGAAGTGGAAACGAACGCCCTCCCAGAGACCATAGATTCTTGCAGATGGATCGGGTTGAGTCGCCATCGCTGCCGTGATTCCCGCAGGCATCCGCCAATATGCCAAGAATGGGGTCAACGTGGCTGGAAGCCAGGGTGTCCACATGCTGAGAATACCTGGCCAGAAGGCCAGATGACCGGTCAGCAGAACAACCACCCCCGCCAGCACGGCCAACCAGCCCTGCTTCTTGCCATACTCCCAAAAAATATATGGGATCAGTAAAAACAACACCGGCGCCATATTCTGGCGCGTAAGCATTAAAATACTGGCCAGGATCGCTCCTGCTGTGATTTGCCAATTGGACCGGTCTCTTTTCAAGGAAAGGAATAGAGTCCACATTAGCAGGCAGGCGACCAATCCCTGGGCAACACCAAAACTATAGTTTCGGATGACGGCCGGGTTAATTGCAGTCACCCAGACTGCCGCAGCGCCCCACCAATAACCTGCCAACCTGCGGGCAACCAGCCAAAGACCGATGAGAGCCAGGATCCCGGTAATAACCCCGAAAAGGCGGCCTGTCAGCAGGTTGGGACCAAATACCAATTGGAAGGTACCAGGAATGAGATAAGCGAGAGGCCCATATAGCGTTTTAGGGCCATACTCTTGATATGGTTGGTATGTTCCAGCGGCAAATAAGTAACCTTTATACTGGTAAAGACCCTCATCAATTGTAGAGCGCTGCGAGAAAGCGTACCCCACCGATAGAGTTGAATAGAGAACAACACCAATCAAAGCAAGCAGGATGGCGATTCTATTACTCGGGGCGAGTCTTTTTTTCCATTTTTCCATTCAACAATCCGGTCAAGCAAGCTTGCGATCTATATTCTAATTCTTTCCAGTTCTTTTAATGGCTCGCCGGTGCCCATATCTTTCCCAAAGCCAGTCGCCAATAAGGATGAGCAGGCTGGCTGCTATGAAAAATGCCACGGTTCCCCCCAGCGGAAGCAGGAATGGGCTGGCGTCTTTACGCGTCCAGGTCCATGCCGCAAAACACGCCACGAATACTCCCTCTATGGCCAGCAAACGGCCCAGCCAACGCGCATGGCTTTTCAGTTCGGTCAAGATGACCTGAGCAGCCAGGATCGCCTGGAAAACCAGCAGAATTGTCCGATAACGTGGATTGTCCCATTGGTCTCCGCCTGCGCGCGCGGCCGAGATCAAAATCCAGATCCAAACCACCAACCACAGCCAGAGCCATGCCAGGCGTTGGCGTTTATCCGTCATTCTAAAAATGGGATATATGCCATAGAGTAACAGCGGCAGGAGCAAATACCAGCCGATCCCACGAAAAATCCCCAACGCATACATCGGCCAGACGGCCGGGGAACCTATGGCAGACGGCAGGACCGGTTGGGCAACCCCATAGCCAATGATCATGGGTAAATGCAGCCATGCCGGTATATGGCTGAAAATATTTTGCACCCAGCCGGATTCCAGTTCCAATTTCTGGCTGTCAAATTCAACGGTGTAACGCATCCAGTTTATCAAGGTTGCCAACGGCCCGCTCTTGACTGGAAGACTTCCTCCAACGATCCAGGCCAGCAGCAAAAATGACAGGAGCGCAAGCATGCCCACTCCCGCGATCCACCACCAGCGGATATGTCTTTCTTTTCGCCGCAACCAAATCCATCCGGACAGCATAATAATCGAGATGACCACAATTCCTGGACTGAAAAGCAGCATTCCGACCAGGCTTCCGATCATCCAAATGACAGCAGAACGATGATTTTCCGCCCAACTCGTCACACTCCAAAATGCCATGGCCACAAAAGTGATCAGGAAAGGCTCGCGCATCTGGGAGCTTCCCAGCAGGAGCGCTTCGGGATACAAGACCATGATCCAACCCACTCCCAATGCCATGGATTTTCCCCAGGTTAAGTGGGCTGCCTTCCAGGCCAGTGCTACTCCCATGGCAGCCACCAGGGCCGATAGAAGAATGGGCAGCCAGGTACGGTGTGCGCCCGGGCTCAGCAGGCGATAGGTCAGGCTGAGTGTTAACGTCAACCCGCCATATTGCTCCTCAATGCCATAGGAACGGTCAAATGCCTTCCAGAGCGGATCGCCGGAGGCAGCCAGTTCCCAGGCCTGCCTGTCATACGTGAAGGCATCCCGGTAGCTATACCCTCCATCATGCACCTCTGTATCATTTCCATAAACAGGCAGCACATAGGAGAAGAATATTCCCAATCCAAGGCGGAGAGCCACCGCCAATATCAACATCCATCCCAGTGCACGCGCGGAACCGGCCGAGCGCCAGAGTGCCGAAAGTGCCGACAAACCAAGGATTAAAAGTATGGAATAAGCCAACCAGCCAATCCACCATGTGCCTGGGCCAAGGATGGAGAGTACCAGTCCCAAGACGAGGCTGGAGGGAAGTATCCAGAGTAAATCACGCAGGGACTTCATAAAAACCTTCCAACACGCGTTGCGCACGTTTTACCCAGGAATATTGCTCCACAGCGATCCGGGCGCTTTGACCCAAGGCCTGCCGGTCTTTTTCGTCTTTAAGCAGCCTGTCGAGAGCGGATTCCCAAGCCCCAGCGTCATCCGGCGGGCAGAAGACTGCCGTCTTTTCATCCAGCACTTCGCGCAACACGGGCAGGTCACTGGTGAGAATGGCGCGTCCGGCGGCCATGTACTCGAACATTTTCATCGGGCTGCATATCTCAGCGGTATCCCCCCCGCTGGAGGTGGCTACCGTGCGCTGGTAAGGCATCAGCAGCACATCCGCGGCAGACTGGTAGAGCGGGATGCGCTCGTTTGGAATGAAGCCAGTAAAAGACACATTGACTAGACGCACAGCGCGTCCTTTCCAGGCTTCCACATCCGCCGGGCGGCCGCCTACCCAGATAAAACTTGTCTGCGGAAATCTTTCCGCCAGTTCCAGGAAAAGATCTGCGCCGCGGCCTGCATATAAGTGGCCGGTGCAAAGCACGGTGAGGGCGCTGGGCAGGCCAAGAATTCGGCGGGCAGACTCTGGTGCGGGAAGCGAAACATACCGGTCGAGGTCCACACCATCAGGTGCAATGACCGTCTGATTTAGCGGTAAATTTAAAGACCGCTGCAATGCCCTGGTGATGGGCAGCAGGCGTTTGCGTCCGGGAAATACCAGGAAAAGCCGCAGCCAGAACGGGCCAAAGCGACCAGAGGGAAGATCATGCAATTCCAGCATTGTTGGAATCCCGGCCAGCAGGCCAAGGGCGGCTGACTGCAGCGGCCAGGCATAGATCAGCTTTGCCTGCATGCGGCGGGTTTGCCGGACCGCCCTCCATGGGAAGAGGCGGCGGTTGCGCAGTGGCAGCCACTGGATGGGAAAGAGCTTTTCAAGGCCATAATGATTCTTCAACTGGTCCTGGCTGATCGTTTCCGGCCGGTTGCCGGGCACGAGCAACGTAACAGCATGTCCCAATTGCATGAAAGCCTGGCAGACCTTCATGACCTGGATGCTGTTGGCTGTATCCGAAGGAATCTGTGCGGCAGAGATACAGACTATCTTCATTTTTTATCGCGCTCTTTATCCATGTCCAGCAAGCCCATTTGCATGGCAGAGAGCTGCTCGGCGATCAAGCCGAAGAAGAAGCACAGCAAACCGGTCACAATCGCCAGCAAGGCACCCACGCTGACGCCGCGGGCGCGCAGCATGATGGGAATCCCCCAGGCAAGTCCAAACCCGATGCAAAATATCGAAAGTGGCAGAAAGATGCGCAGCGGGTTGAACAACATGGCTATATTGATGATCTCCATGATGGTCTGGATGGCGGTAAATGTATTGATTGTGCTCTTCCCGCCCGTCCTCTTTTTGATGGTGATGGGATGTTCGAGCACCAGGTGGCGTTTCTTGATAAAGATCAAGGTGATCACATCACTGAAAGCCATTGAGTCGGGACAGATGGATAAATACCGTTGCACGAGTTTGGTATCGTAGAGTTTGAAACCGGAGTTCAAATCCGAAATATGGATCGGCATAAGCAGGGCAGCGAACCTGCGGATAAACCATTTGCCGATATTGCGATACGTTTCGGAGGATCCGTTCTTGCTGCGTTTCCCCACCAGCAGGTCGGCATCCTGTTCAAGCGTGATCTTGAGCAGGGCATCAATGTCGCTTAATTCATGCTGCCCGTCGGCATCCATGGTTAAAGAATAAGGAGTATTCGCTTCGAGCAGCCCCGTTTTCAACGCTCCGCCATAGCCGCGATTGAGTTTGTGATGGAGGGTGGTCACGCCTTGGAATCCCTCATAAAGTTTCAGGATCGCAGGGGTATTGTCACTGGAACCGTCATTGACCAGGATCAACTTCCAATTCCGCTCACGACAATACGGAACCAACTCCGCCAGCAGGTTTGAAAGGGAGGATGACTCGTTAAAGATGGGTACTACTACAGAAAGCAAAGCTTTCTGTAGTTCAAATGGGATTTTCTGGTTAGGCTCCATGTTCATCATCCCGACCAATCGCGCGGCAGGTATTTGAAAATCATACCTGAAACACGCGATTAATGCAATTTTAGCAGGCAATACCCGTCGTTTTGCATCACCACACTCACCGGCAGTTCACTCAGCCTCTCCAGCTCGACATCAAAATCGACCACCAGATAGGTGGCACCCAGGCTCCCTGCCAGGGGCACCAACCCTGCCAGCCGTTCCTGGGGATCTGTCACTGCCCGCAAGGTATCCATCTGTTGGGTGGTCGCCAGCCAGCCTGGCAGGGCGGAACGGTTGCCGTATCCAAGCATACCGCTATCCCGCACTGTGTATACCAGAGGTCGCAAGGCTGCGTAGCGGACACTGAGAGACTGGGATACATAGGCAGTATCTTCGTTAAAGACCAATACACCTTCGCCTGGTTGGGTCTGGCTGCGCAGGGTCAGGATGAGTTCGTTCAGCGGACCGGGTGCCGGGCAAACCAGTCGTACTTTCGTAAAGCAGACAAAGGTCTGAAAGATGTCGCGCACGGCCGGGCGGTTGGTTGCGCTCCAGAAGCCAAGCAGGAGGATACCCAGAGCGATCGCCGCCCGGCGGGCCAGCGGATTTACAGACCGCCTCGTCCACTCCGCCAGCGGCCAAATCCAAAACAATAGCAGGAGTGGCACAAAATAACGAATGCAGCGCACCAACTCTGTCTCGAGTGGCAGGATGTGTAGTCGTTGTTCGATGATTTGCTCAATCAATGGGATCAGAACACTGGCGATGAAAAGTCCCGCCATCCAGAGAAGCACCAGCTTGATGGGAGTGCGCTCGCCTCTCTTCAATAGCCAGGTGGCAGTGAATCCAGCCAAAGCCACCGGCAGGAGCAGGCTGCGAGTCATATTCCACAAGAAACCTCCCAACGCCGCCGGCACGTTAAGCAGATTTTTGGGTGAATAAGTTTGCAGGATCGCCATTATGGTGTTGTAGTCGGCGGCCTGGTCCTGCCTGCGGTAGGAGAGGTAGTTCATTGCAAATGGTGTCAGCACCAGCAAAAACAATATACCCAACCCCAGCATCATCAGGATGCGCCGTTTCCAGGTCCACACTTTGGGGAGTAGTAGCCAGAGGCTGAGCCAGATGGCCATTCCCCAGGCCGGGGCGCTGATCGGGTGAACATAGACCAGCAGGCCCGCCAAGAGCATCAACCAGTGCCAACGGCCTGGACGGTCTTTCCAAACCAATGTCAAAGTCAGCAGGAAAGGCAGCAGCGACTGGAAAGTCACGCGAGGCAGCGCATCCTGCCAGACACCCCAGATCTCCCCCAAGCCGATATTGATGACCGTCATGGCGGTCAGGAAGGCCAGCACGAAAGCCCAGAAGCGATTTCTAAACAGCACCCTGCCCATGAGATAAAAACCCAGCAGCTGCAGGAAGGTTTGCGGAAGCACCAGCCAGGCATACGCCAGGCCGTAGTCACCGGTCAGATGGTTCAGGGCGCGGATAATGGGAATATGAATGGTGGCATAGATGCCAATATTTTTTGAATCGCCCAGAACCGGGTCAGCCTGAAACCAGCCTGGATGGTCCAGGGCAGCCGCATAACTGGCGATATTTCCACCATCACCAGTCAGGATGACCACCGGGTAATTCCCTTGTAAACGCCCGAGGAAATAAACAACCGCAAAGATAAGGAAAGTGAAGATGGCCACCCAATCCCAGCGATTGATGCCAGCTGGCGCATATTTTTGCTGTAATGGAGGCCGATTCAATTGTGACATTTTAGGTTGGACATCGGAAGGTAGGGGCGGCGGCAAATCCGTCACTGGTGGTTGATTTTCCTCCAGCGCCCGGCGGCGGACCTCCCTTAGGCCACGCAAGGTGATAAAGCCAATCGAGAGGATGAAATAACCCGAAAGAATGCCGGCCATCATCAGATACCCGTAGCGTGGTACAAGCATGAATATCAAAGCCAGCTCAACGGCTCCCACCACCGTGGAGATTAACACCGGATAACCGGGTTTCCCGAGCGAAAGAAAGAGCGACCGGTTCCACTGGAAGACACTGGCAAATCCATAGCCGGCGATCAGGATCAACAATAATGGATAAACAGGGATTGCCTGGCGCTTGTAGAGGGTCGGGATGATCCACCAACCGGTCAATGCCCAGCCTGCCAGGATTGCCAGAACAACCCCGCCAGTGATGGCAGTAATCCGTTTCAGCAGGCGCAGGGTCGCATTCCACTCGAACTTGGCGATTGTGCGGGATATTTCTGCATAGGTGGGGGCGATAAAAGGATCGAGGATTAATGTAATCGGGATGATAAAAGTCATGGCGATCTTGAAATAGCCCACCACCGTGGTGGAAAGTAAATTCGCCACGTACAGCGGGATGTTATCCCGGAAGAACAGGTTCACTGTTCCATTCAAGTTGGTGTTCAGTGCGAACGTGAACAGCGAACGTTTCCCCTGCAAATTCCGCAGCGGCACCCGCCACCAGCCGCCTCCCAGCACCTGGTCCAACTCACGCGTTGCCAGGATAATTTGCGACACACCCACGAAAGTTTTGCCCAGAACATAAGCAAGAAGAATGGCTTCCACCAAATGAGGCGCTGTAATCAAACCGCCCCAACGATAAAGCACGTAAGTTCCGCCGATCATGGAAATGGTGATGATGCTGTTGACCAGATTAACGCGGGCGAGTTGTTTAAAACGATGGGTAGCCTGCAAGACCCCTGTGGAAGTCTCGTAAACCAGATTGCTGAGCAAAATCAGCCCGTAGAAAACGAATAAGGGGGCGGTATTGATATCTTTGGCGAAAACCCGTGTGGCCCATGGGGTGAGCAGCAACAGGATAAGGAAGGCCACAATTGACATGATCGCTTCCGTCAAACCGGCCGCCTTGACCAACACGGCCGCTTCCTGCTTCTTGTCATCCGCTATAGACGGACCAAGGTGCTTGAGTACCACCTCGCTCATTCGGAATGAGAGAAAACGGTTAATATTGGAAGCAAATGTCTGAATGGTAGAAACCAGACCCCAGTTGGTCACACCGATCAGACGCACAGCGATGATAGTTTGAGCAAAACTCAACACTGAAGAGACTACATTACTGCTGAAAAGATAACTACTGTTCTTCACCACCCTGCGCAGCAGAGGGTCTTCCTCCCAGATCGCAGCAAGCTTTTTAAAGAAGATCACGGTCCCACCCTCTTATGCGCCCGGGAGCGCTGGGGGACAAAGCCTCCTGCATCTGTTGCATGATCGTGTACCATGGGATAGGGTTTACTCACCCAAAACGGGACTAGAGCCTGACCACTTTCGGACTGCGCATACCCGTTTTCCCAAGGGCGTTGCGACTATCGAAGATGAATTTTGCCGCATTCAGGATGGATTGGTAATCATATATTTTGTGGTTCGTCACTATGATTACCGCATCCGCTTCCCGCACTGCCGCCATCAAGTCCGGGACGGAGCGCATTTCCTTCCCGGCATGGGTCGTGAGGGCCGGGATATACGGATCATGATATGAAACCTTTGCCCCCTTTTTCTCGAGTAGATCAATAACTTCCAGGGCGGGTGACTCGCGGATATCGTCAATGTCCGGTTTATAAGCTGCGCCCAGTACAAGTGCACGCGCTCCTTTCAGCGTCTGGCCGCGATCATTCAGCGCATCCAAAATACGATTGACAACGTAACGCGGCATATTGGTGGTAATTTCAGAGGATAACTCAATAAAACGAGCATTGTACTGGTAGGATTTCATTTTCCAGGAAAGGTACAATGGGTCGATCGGGATGCAATGCCCTCCCAGGCCCGGACCCGGTGTGAATTTCATAAAACCGAACGGCTTGGTGGCGGCCGCATCGATCACTTCCCACACATCTACATTCATCCGCTCGCACATGATGGCCATCTCATTGACCATGGCGATATTTACCATGCGGAAAGTGTTTTCCAAAAGTTTGGTCATCTCGGCCGCTTCAGCTGATGAGACCAGGTGGATATACTTGAGAGCACTGCCATACCAGGCTTCAGCAACTTCGGCGCAGGCCGGCGTAATTCCGCCAACCACTTTAGGGGTGTTTAATGTGGTGAAATCCTGGCGGCCCGGGTCAACGCGCTCGGGTGAAAAGGCCAGGAACCAGTCCTCGCCAACTTTCAGACCATTCTCCTCGCCCAATTTCGGAAGTAGGATCTCGCGTGTGGTACCAGGATAGGTGCTGGACTCCAGCACCACAACCATGCCCTTGTGCATATACTTCGCCAATTCTTCGACGGCAGACAGGATGAAAGACATGTCCGGGTCACCGGTCTGGCGCAGCGGCGTTGGTACACAGATACTAGCCGCATCCACACCCTCCAAAACCGAAAAATCAGTTGTGGCATTCAAGTTGCCGGAGCGAACCAGCGGGGCGAGGCGTTCCGTGGAGATGTCAGGGATATAACTGACACCCTTGTTAACAGAATCGGATTTGCGCCCATCCGGGTCAATTCCGGTAACATCAAAACCCGCTTCAGCAAATACCACCGCCAATGGCAGGCCAACGTAGCCCAATCCCAGGATGGCGACCCGGGCCTGTTTGTCTTTCAATTTTCTAACCAGATTTTCTTTGGTATTCATTTCTTCCTCAATAAAAAACTATGGGCTCTATCGCCTCTGGCAATTGACCCAATCCGAGTTATCCAATTTCAATTGGAACCTAAAACAGGTTTAATTGCTTCGGGTCTTCCGTTATTTTTTCAACATCCGCTGCCGGAGCAGAATTTTTCAGCGCAGAACGCGCCTGCTCGAGCTGTTTCGGCAGTTGACCAAAATCCTTCAGGATGGCCGGTTTGAACGCCGCTTGGTGCAGCGCTGCAGCCGGATGGAACATGGCTATCACAAACCGATCACCCATCCGCCGCATCTGCCCATGGACTGAACTGATCTTGGCTCCGGGCATAAACTTGGCCATCGAATAACGCCCGAGGGTGATGATGATCTTCGGATTGATGGCAGCGATCTGCCGCTCCAGATACTCATCGCACGTCGTCAGTTCTTCTGACAGCGGGTCACGGTTGCCGGGAGGACGGCATTTTACCACGTTACCAATCCAAACATCCGAGCGTTTCAGCCCGGCCTCTGCCAGCAGTTCGTTCAGAAAATTGCCCGCCGCCCCGACGAAAGGCCGTCCCTGCTCATTTTCGTTGAAGCCCGGGCCCTCGCCGATGAACATGATTTCCGAATTCGCCGGTCCCTCACCAGGAACAGCATTCTTGCGCGAATGATAAAGAGCACATTTCCGGCAAACCGACACTTCTTTTGCAACCTGGGCAAGCACTTCTTCGGCGCTCATGCAGCCTCCAGACATTCAAATTTCTCCAAATTCATCAGCAAGGCATCTTCATTATTGTCTTTGTAATATCCTCGTCGGACTCCCGCAATTTCAAAGCCATATTTCTTGTACAGCGCTTGTGCGGCCGTATTCCCGGCGCGTACTTCCAGGAATGCCCGCCGGGCTCCTTCATCCTGAACAGCCCGCAAGGCGTGTAATAAGATCTGCTCGCCCAGGCCCTGTCGGCGGAAATCGGGGTGGACGGCTATCGTGGCAATATGGGCTTCATCAACAACCAACCACAACACCAACATGGCGGCAACCTGCCCATTCACTTCAGTCACCCAGTCGCGGCTGGTCGGGTTCTCAGTCAATTCAAAACGGAAGGAACGCTCCGGCCAGGACAAATTAAATGAGAGCACATCAATCGCATGGACAGCTGGAACATCTTCCAACCTCATCCGGCGGATCAGCGCAGTCACGCCGGCGGGCCTCCAGCCACATGTAAATAAATGGGTGCCAGGGCAGCCACCGGATCGGTTTTCCCTGCCTGCCATTTTTGCCAGGCCAACTCTGCCAGTACACCCGGCCTGCGGACACACTGTGCCGGGGAGGCAAGACTTACATTTCTAAACTTGCGCGCCAGGCGTTGGCGTTCATCTGCGGATAATTCACCGCAAATAATGACTGGTTTATGGATTTTTTCCGCCAGTTGATCGGCAGTCATCACTGTGGCCGGACCCTCCGCCTGCCACTCACCTTCACCGGCACCGTACCAACCAACCGCTAAACGCCCCCGGCCCGCTTGTACCACCGCAGCCAGCCGCCGGTCCGATAGTGGAACTGCCGCGGCAACGATATCCAGCGTGGGGATGCCGAGGACCGGGATATGGCGTGCGAGTACCAGCCCTTTAACAAACGCCAGCCCCACGCGCAGGCTGGTAAACGAACCGGGGCCCAGCGCTACGGCCAAGGCAGTGACTGCCTTCATTTTGATATCAACGCGCCTCAGAAGTTCAGCCAGTGCCGGCGCCAGCTGCTGGGTATGGTGAAGGTCACTCTGCCAGATAAATTCACCTGGAACGCTTACCCCATCGTAGAGCGCCAATCCCATCCGGGCAGTGGAGCTATCAATCGCCAGCAGCATTAATCCCCTCCGTAAACCGTTCGGCGGAGATGGTCGAGTAAATTTTCGTACCTTTTGCCGCACGCCGCAAACCGCATGGCGCGATGTTCTTCGGTCTCATATTCCAACCAGGCCCACAATCGTTCAGAGGGCAGGATTGGCTCAACCCGCTCCGGCCATTCAATTACTACAGGCCCCTGGGAAAGCAAAGTATCCATATCCAATTCCTCGGCTTCGCCGAGCGATTCAATGCGGTAGGCATCAAAATGAAAGAGTTGATTGGAATCTGGCCGACGGTATGCATTCACCAGTACAAAGGTCGGGCTGGAAACAGCATCCAGCGTTCCCCAGCCCTGTGCCAGTCCCTGGACAAGCGTGGTCTTCCCGGCGCCGAGATCACCTTGCAGGCAGACAAGATCGCCTCGTTGAAGGTACGCACCCAAACGCATCCCCAGACGGCGGGTTTGTTCCGGGGAGCGGCTGAAAAACTCAAATGTGTGCGCGTCCAGGATGGGCATGACGAGGGGATTATACTACAGCGACTTTCGAGAGTTTTCAGTCCGGCTGTTCTTTTAGTGGATCAGCCTTTTTTTCCAGGATAATTGCAATCAACCGTGAATCATCGGGACGGGCAACGTTGCCTCTTCTCCGAACTCGCAGTGGAAGGCATTGATGATCGCCATGCAGCCAGCGCGCTGGTCACCGCCTGTATCCGAAAAGAGCAACATCATCTGGGGTTTGTCAATCGGAAGACTGGTCTCGGGGTTCTTCAGATAGAACAATTTTAATCCGTCGTGCCAGTTCACGGCGTGTCAACATTACCCGCCGACCGCAGCCTTTGCACTCCAATCCAATATCTGCACCAAGGCGGACGACCTTCCATTCGTAAGAGCCACACGGATGTGGTTTTCGCAAGCGCACACGCGTATTGAGCTTTAGATCAAGAAGCATAGTGAAACTCGCAAGCCAGAAGGGTTCCGGAAGAAGAAAGATTATACCGTACGAGAACCCTGCCCAATGATTTGTGATAAACTATCGCCGAAGCTTGGTCAGGAGAAAATTCATGACTGCTTATGAAACCTACGATATTGAAATTGCCGGCATCCAGCGTAGCCTGCGTTTATTTGAGATCAAACCGGGCCTGAAAATCGCCATCCTGAACATCCTGGGTGACACCGAATTGGTGCAGGCCTGCGCTAAAGCCTTGAACAAGAAACTCAAGGATTTACAGTTCGATGTCCTGGTCACTGCAGAGGCCAAGTCCATCCCGCTGGCATATGCTCTCTCGGTTGCGTCGAAAAAACCCTACATCATCCTGCGTAAATCCTACAAACCTTACATGGGCGCTGCTCTCATTGCCGAGACGCTATCCATCACCACGGGCGATCCACAGACCCTGATCCTGGACGAGAAGGATCAGGCAGAAGTCAAGGGCAAACGCGCTGTGATCGTGGACGACGTCATCAGTACCGGCTCCACTCTGCAGGGAATGCGCATGATCATAGAAAAAGCCGGGGCAAAAATTGTTGGCGAAGCTGCCATCCTGACGGAAGGCGAGCGCGCCATGTGGGAGAAGATAATCTCCCTAGGACATCTGCCCCTTTTTACTGATTAATTTTTGTTTTTGGCTGCGGGTGAGAGCCTTGATGGTTCTTTCTCGTTTTAAAGCCGCCCGGTTGTCGGGCAATTCCTCCAAATACACCAGCCTGACCGGACGCCGGCTGCGCGTATAGCGCGCCGCCGTCCCGCGGTTATGCTGAATGAGTCGTCGCTCCGGATTTGTACTATAGCCGGTGTAATAAGTGCTATCCGAACATTCCAGGATATAACAAAAGAAGGCCATGTGCTCTTGGGGAAAAGGATACAGCGGAAAAGATGACCCTGGCGTCACTCTTGCTTTTTCTTTTTATTACGCTGATCAAGGTACCTTCCCAGGCCTATCTGTTGCAACAAACGGTCACCCAGCGTTGGGATATTCTGATCATGAATTCCGTCTGGGCGCCAGTCGCCTTCCAGGCGCATTCGTCTCCAATGTGCGCGTTCCCGCGCGCTGCGTTCGAGACGGTCCTGAAGGCTCTTTCCCTTCACCTCATCGATCTCGTCGCGCAGGGACTTCAGTGTGGCAATGTACTCATCCAGCAACCGCACAGTGTTTATGCGATTCTGTCGGGCTGCTTCGGCCAGGCCAGGCGACTCTTCCAATTCAAGTGGACGTGTGGCAGCCACAAACGGCCTGCCTGCCAATACGCGAATGTCGGTCCAGCCCGGTTGTCCTATGACAGTCTCTGCTAATGCGGCTGCAGCCAGGGCGGGCAGGGTATGAGCAGTGGCCATGATGCCATCCACCTCGGCCAGGTCGGCAAAATATGCCTGTGCACCCAATAGTGCGACGAAATTGGCAGCCAGTTTGATGGCATCGCCAGCCGTCCCATGAGGAGCTGTGACTGCCATCAGCCCATGCTGGAAGAGATCCGGGCGCGCTGCCTCAATGCCAGTCACGGTTTCATCCAGGACCAACGGATTGAGTGCCGGGGTCAGACCAACATAGTGGCGTCCAGGTGGCAGTAACTCCTTCGCCCAGGCCTCCACCGTCTGTTTGACTGGGGTGGTATCCATCACCAATCCATCTTCACGCACATCTTGTGCGATGGACTTGAGGGTCTCATAAACCTGGTCGAGCGGCAGGGCCAGGATGATCACATCTGCCTCTTTTACAGAGGCGAACAGGCTGTGCCCCGCTTTTTCCACTGCCGCCATCTTGAGGGCCTTGCGGGTAACTTCCGGAGATTTATCGTACCCAAGCGTGGTAACCTGGTCCTTGTGATTCGCCAGTGCCAGCCCGATCGAGCCGCCGATTTGGCCCAGTCCAATAATGCTAATTTTTACTGTCATGGTTTCCTCGTTTCAATTCTCATCATCCACCCCTTGCAGGGCTGCCAGCAATCGTTCAGTTTGCGAAAGCGGATTTATTAGATGGTTTTCCTGGTGGCGGCGGATCAGCTCCACGGTCAGGGAGGTCGCACCCGCCTGAGTCGCCAATGCTGCGCCCCATTCTGCGTGATGTTCAGCCACCACGAATGGCAGACGCAGCCCCTTTGGCGTACCTTCTGCCCAACGCTGCACCCTGCGTGGGAAGAGGCGTTTTCCCAGCACGATGATTACACGGTCGAAGATGGACAAGGGATACAGGATTTTGCCCACATCATGAAGGAGGGCAGCCGCCAGCAAATCTGGTTGAACCTGCCCGGCTGTTTCCAGGCTTTTGAATATCTGCAAAGCATGTGCCTGTTCCGAAGGCTGCATCCGCTGGAAGAGCTGCTGCTGGCTTGGTGTCAGGTAAAGAAGAAGTGACTCACTCGTCAGGCGCTTGCGGGGTCCGAACAAGGCCTTCCAGAATTGTCGGGAACGATAGGCAAGGCGGGATATCATCAGAGCATTACTCCGGCAGGGGGCGCCGACAGAAGGATTATAACATTGTGATAGAATCGTGAGAGCCGGGGACGCCGACCCCGGCTCTCTAGAAAGGAGGAGAAGAGAAATCGCCTTACAGCTATATAGTACCATCCCGGTCTTAATCGTGCTTGACGGCTTCCCTACGCTTCCCCTACTCTTGTCTGACAATTCTGGAAGCGTTTTTTAAGGAAAAAAGGTATATTTTGCAACAGTCCACCGAAAGAGGTACCCATGCAAAAGAAATCCGGACTGTATTTTGGCGAGACCGACGAAACGCCCATCGGCAAACTCTGGCTGGCGGCTTCTGATCGCGGGCTGGTGGCGGTGCAATGCAGCCTGACTCAGGCTGAGTTCGAGGCATATCTCTCCAAACGTTTCAAGCGGACGGTCGAATATGCCCCACTGCGCATCCGTCAGGCTGCCAGACAGTTGGATGAATATCTCAATGGACGGCGGCGTACCTTCACTCTGATGATTGATTGGACGGTACTACGTCCTTTCCAACAGGCGGTACTGCAGGCCACGCATGAAATCCCCTATGGTGAAACCCGGACTTACAAGGAAATCGGAGAACATATCGGCCGGCCGCGTTCTGCCCGCGCCGTTGGCCGCGCCGAAGCCACCAATCCGATGCCGCTGGTGCTGCCTTGCCACCGCGTCATCGGTATGGATGGGAAACTGCATGGATATAGGTTGGCCGAGGGGTTGAAGACAAAGGAATGGCTATTGAAGATGGAAGGGGCATTGATGACATGACCAGTTTCCGCTCCGGTTTTATTGCCATCCTTGGCAAGCCCAACGTGGGCAAGTCCACGCTGGTCAATGCTCTTTTGGGTCAAAAAATTGCCGCTGTCTCGCCCCGCCCGCAGACCACCCGCCGCCGCCAGCTTGGCATCCTGACCCTGCCGGATGCACAACTCGTTTTCGTGGATACCCCCGGAGTCCACACGCCCAGGCACAAACTCGGCCAGTTTTTCAACCAGGAAGCCGAAGAAGCCCTGGATGGCGTGGATGTGGTGCTTTTCTTGGTGGATTCCAGTTCCGAGCCGGATGAGGAAGACCGCCAGGTTGCCGGTCTCATCCAGGCGCGGCTCCCTTCGCTTCACTCCGGGAGTGCTTCGCGACGTCGAAAACCAAGCCTGATCCTGGGTCTCAATAAGATTGACAAGCTCCCGTCCCCGGCGTTGGAGTTGGTCCGTGCCGATTACCAGGCCCTGATTCCGGATGCCACAGCCATGGCTTTTTCGGCCGCCAACCGGCAGGGGTTGAAAGAATTACTGGAAGCCTTGACTGCCCGCCTGCCGCTTGGGCCGGCGGAATTCCCCGAGGAGCAAGTTACCGACCTTTACGAACGGGAAATTGCAGCAGAATTGATCCGCGAGGCTGCCCTCATATTTCTACGGGATGAAGTGCCGCACGCCCTGGCAGTCCGTCTGGACGAGTTCAGCGAACGGGAAAACGGTAACGCCTACATCGCCGCCACCCTGCTGGTGGAGCGCGACTCGCAAAAAGGCATTGTAATCGGAGAAAAAGGAGCCATGCTGAAAAAGATTGGCTCGGCAGCCCGCAAGGAAATCGAATCCATGAGCGGGCGCAAGGTTTTTCTCGAGCTGCGCGTCAAGGTGGACAAAGACTGGCGCGACAACGAAAATGCCTTGCGGCGACTCGGATACAAGATCAAGAGACAAAAATGATCCCCGCTCTCATCCTGTTTTTCCTGATCGCCGCGCTCGATTGGGTGGCTGTCGGCAAAGGCTGGAAGAAGGTTGAATATCTTGCCAAGCCGGCCTCCATGCTCGTCCTGCTTGGGCTTTTGGTGCTGGTGGCAGGTTTCGGCTCATTGCCCCTGATCTGCTTCGGCCTGGGGATTTTCTTCTCGCTGGCTGGGGATGTGTTCCTGATGATCTCATATGCTCGTTTCTCGGATCGCTGGTTCATCCCCGGACTGATCGCCTTCTTGCTGGCGCATCTGTCCTACATTTACGGCTTGAATATACCTTTGCCAAATGGTTCCACCATCTGGTCACTCGGAATGGCTGTGGTTCTCGCGCTGACCGCTGCGCGCATCCTGCGACGCATCATTGCCGGCGTGCGCCAGAAAGGTCTGAGGCGGCTGGTGTTCCCGGTCGGATTGTATGGGACGGTCATCACACTGATGTTGCTCTCCGCCCTGTTAACACTCTCCAGTTCCGTCTGGAAGGCTTCCGCCTCCGGGCTGGTGGCCCTGGGGGCTGTGCTATTCTTTTTCTCGGATGTATTGCTGGCTTGGAACAAATTCGTAACTCCTGTCAGGTTCGGCCGCCTGGCGAACATGATCCCTTATCACCTGGGACAGCTCGCACTGGTGGTGGGGATGATCCTCCAGTTTGGAATGCGCTGAAGTAATGGGGACCGCCGCGATCTTGCTACGGTGCAGAGTAAAATTCCTCTGCCTGTTGTTTGGTTGCTCCTTCCAACCGGTTCGCTCTCTCGTTATAGCAATCTGCGTTGTCGTGGCACATCCGCTCGATGGCCGCCTCCGGGAAAATGCGCTGGAGGCTTGCCCCATATCCTATGCCATCCTCCGGCACTTCACTGCTGACCATCTGGTACCCCCCGCTTGAGATCTGCATATGCATAGCCACTGGCAGGCTGCTGGCGGTCCCCATCGTCAGGATCTCCCCTTCGCGGTAATATTCCGCACACAGCGCCCACACGTATACATCTGCCCTGTCTGACAGCATATCCGCGCCGAGCACATCATAGGCGCAGAAGACCCTGCCTCCGAAATTGGCCTGTACGATATGCTTCACCAAGTAGTCCTGCACGTGAGCGAGGTAGGTCACAGATGGATTGGGGGATGAAGCGGCAGGCTTTCGGTTCATGATGGTACAAGCCGGCAGCAGGATAACCGACAAGAGAAATGACAAAAGTTTTTTCACGGAAACTCTTATTGTTTCTTGAACGATTGGAACCCCTCCCCCAGCGCCTCGTGCGCCTGACCGATCACCATGAAAGCTTTCGGGTCCGCCTCGTGGACGATCGTCTTTAATTGCTGCACCTCCGAGCGGGTCACCACGCAATAGAGTACAGGTCGAGCCTCGTTTGTATAGGCTCCCGCTCCCTCCAGGATGGTCACACCGCGCTCCATCTCCGTCAGGATGCGCTCCGCAACTATCTGCGCCTGTGTGCTGACGATCAGCGCTGTGCGAACCGTGCCAGCGCCTTCCAGTGTGCTGTCCGCCACCAAACCGCTGACGTACAGGACGATGATCGCATACAGGGCTCTCTGCCAGCCGAAGACAAATCCCGCCGCCAGGATGACCAGTGTATCAGTTATCAAATAACTTTGCGTCATGGGAATGCCGCGCCGGCGGTTCAGGATGCGCGCCAGGATGTCAGAGCCCCCGCTGGTGCCTTGCGCCCGGTATACCAGTCCGTAGCCGATGCCGATTACAACTGCCCCGTAGAGCGAGTTCAGCACCAGGTCGTCCGTGATGCCATTCTTTGGAAAAAACGGCAGCAGCAATAGCAGGTCAGTGAATAATGAATACGCCGCCACTGCAATGATCGTCCGGATCACGAAGCGCCGCCCGCCCAGGGTTCGCCATCCTAGTATGAACAGTGGCAGGTTGCCGATTAGCACCATCAGGCCGATCGGCCAGCCGGTGTAATGGTTAATTAGTTGCGATATGCCGCTGATCCCACCCGAAGCCAGGTTCGCCGGAACGAGAAACAGGCGCAGTCCCACTGCCTGGAGGATTGCACCCGCCAGGACGAGGATATAGTCACCCAGTGTATGCCAGGAAAATCGCCAGGAATTCATTCCTTCCTCTTTACCTTTTAGCATGTTTTACCCTTTGTGAACCTTGGTGACTTGTGTGTTTAAAAGATTTTTAATTCCTCACCCGCCAGCTTCTCAATAATCCCGACCACCGCCGAGTTGTCCAGCTCACCCATGCCGTTCTGGAGCATGGCGTGGTAGAGCTGCGCATCGACAGCCGCCGAAGGAAGCGGGATGCCATACTCACGGGCGGTTTCCAGGATGATGTCGAGATCCTTGGCCTGCATGTGAGCTTTGAATCCGGGGGCGCGGTTGCCTGCAAAGAGACGTGGCGGTTTGACGTCCAGTGTCCAGCACTGCGCCGCCCCGCCCTGGATGGCTTGCACCACTTTCTGCGGATCCACACCGGCTTTCTGTGAAAAGATCAACAATTCCCCCATTGCCACCATCTGCGCCGCCACCATGATCTGGTTGGCAGCCTTGGCGACCTGCCCTGCTCCTGCCTCGCCAACATGCGTGACCGTCTTGCCCATCGCCCGGAATACTGGCATTATTTTCTCCAGCGCTTCGGCCGGGCCGCCGACCATGATTGACAGTGTTCCATCGCGCGCCCCGATATCCCCGCCTGAGACTGGGGCATCCAGGCTGAGCACACCCTGTAAGGCCAGCTGGGCCGCCAGGCTCCTTGCCGCAGCCGGCTTGATGGTCGAGTTATCCACCCAGATCAAGCCCGCCTGCGCGCCGGCAAGAATGCCTCTCTCCCCCAGTACCACCTTCTCCACATCCGGCGTATCCGGCAGGGCGGTGAAAACTGCCTCCACCTGCGCGGCCACTTCGGCCGGGGAGCCGGCTGCTTTTGCCCCTTCAGCAACCAATTCGTCCACCGCCGTCCGCGAGCGGTTATATACCACCAGTGGGAATCCGGCTTTTTGTATGTTCCGGGCGATCGACTTGCCCATCAGGCCCAGGCCTATGTAACCAACGGTCAGCATTAAAGCACTCCTCTGGAAAAAGGGTACGGAAATTATTAACCTCCCTTTGCACGCAGTGAACTGCGCCCTGTAGTTCACTGCGTGCCGGGGGAGGTTTTATAGAGTCGATATTAAGGGGAGCCGGAGCATAAAGCATCCATCGCACCCTTTTTCCTGCATATTTCTCGGCTGTCGCCTATTTCAACCCATAAACGATCGTCACCGTGGTTGAGATTTGCATCGAGCCGGCCTGGACCGGGACACTGGCTGCCGCCACCGCCATATCAGTTTTGGCATATTGAACGGTGACGGGAGCGGTAGTGTCATAATACGAGATGGACTGTACTGCGTCTAAACCGACATTGGTGGCCTTGGTCAACTCGTCCGCCTGCTTGCGGGCATCATTGACCGCCGCCAGCCGGGCCTGCGAGAGCGCTTCGGTTTTATCGGCCACATCAAACTGGATGCTACTGATATTGTTCGCTCCCGAGCTGACGGAAGAATCCAACAGGCTGCCCAGCTTGCTCAGGTCGCGCACGGTCACATAGACAGTGTTGTCCACCATGTAAACAATCCCGGTCGGCTTGCCTTCGTTATCATACTGCTGCTGCGGATAGATGCTGAAATTGGTTGTCTGGATGTCCTTTTCGGCGACCCCAAAGCCCTTGATGGCAGTGATCACTGCCAGGGCCTGGGTGTTGTTCTCCGCGACGGCATCCTTTGCGCTGGCATTCTGGGTATGAACGCCGATGGAAATATAGGCAATATCGGGCGTCAGGGTGACCTTGCCGGTCCCGGTGACGGTGATCGTCCGTTGTGGCGGTTGAGGCTGGACAGTGATGCTGGAAGGACCACATGCACTCAGGCTGATGCCAAGCGCCAGCAGGGCAATCAGGAAGATTTTAGTTTTCATGGAATACTCCTTATTCATGTTGCTGTTATTGTACACGCTGAAGATGATAAACCGATTATTTGATGAGATATGTCACGCTGACCGTTACGGAGACTTGTGTCTGCCCGGGCTGGATTGGCACGGAGGCATTCGGTGCTGATGCGCCGCCGCCTCCCATCCCGTAATAATACGCCGGGGAATAATCGGTGTAGCTGATATTCTGGATCTCGCCCAGCTTCAGACCGGCATTCTTGGCCAGCTCAGCCGCCAGGCTGCCGGCATTGGTCATCGCCTTTTGGCGCGCTTCGACCAAAGCAGCGGTCTTGTCGGCCACATCGAAGGAGATGCTGTTGATGCTGTTGGCGCCTGCGCCGACCACCGTATTGAGCAGGCTGCCCATTTTGCTCAGATCACGCATGGTCACGTAGACCGAGTTGTCGACAGAATAATACGTCGCATTGGCAACCACCTGGCCGGTCATTTTGTCGATCCCGCCATTGTTGTTGGTGTAGACGCTGAAATTGCTGGTCTGGATATCCTTGCCATCCACGCCTGCTTTTTTCAAGGCATCCACCAGGGCCTGGGTCTGGGTGTTGTTCTTGCTCACTGCCGTCGCCAGGTCAACATCATCAGTATGCACGCCAACATATATATTGGCCATGTCTGGTGTCAGGTAGACGGTCCCATTGCCATTGACGACCAGTGTGCGGGGCTGCGCCGGGGCATTCCCGCAGGCGCTCAGCACCAGTGCTAGAATCAAAATGGGTACGAATAGAAAAAGTTTTGTGCGCATGGTTAACTCCTTGTGAGATAATGGTATCACATTACAAGTGACGTTTCACTGGAAGAATTTGTTCCCGGCCGGGCTTGTAGTTTATACCCTTTGGCTGTAGAATTGAGACAAATGTTCTACTTGGCACCGCGTAAGCGGCAGGATTTGGGCTATGGCATTGAATTTCCAGCAAGTGTTTGAGAAAATCCGCCAAATCGGGCTGGGGGCACGCACCCGCCAGGAAAACCTGGAAAAACTGCGCCAACAGGCTCGCTCTTTGCTGGAAACCTGGGCGGACAAGACAGTGGAATTAAATGCCCGGCTGGAGCGCGCCCGCCAAGCGGACCCAAGCCTACGCTGCGCCATTCCACTGGATGAACGCCTGGACGCGGTCTTCCCGGAACCCAGGGTTCAAAAAAACGCCACGCTGCTCGCTGCGGACGGCTCGCAAGTTCTGCCCGACCGCCATGCTGCGCTGCAATATTCCCTGGTTAACGTGGGCGCCATCGTTTTCCAGCCCGGCTCCGCCGGAACGCCCGATGTTTTCACCGACAGCTACCTGCTCTTCGGCGAAGAACTCTTCACCGATTCCGGCCTGCTGACTGAAGAAGCCATCCAGCAGCAGCGAGATATCGCCGAGCGCCGCAAACTGCTTGAATTGGCTCCAGGCTACCCCGCCCCGCTCCTGGCCCTGACAGATGGCCCGGTTGAATTGTGGGGTGCGAAAGGCCCTGGCGAGGACGATTATCGCAGGAATCTGGAAACCCATAAATCCATCCTGTCCCAGTTGCAGGCCAGGGGCGTAACCGTTGCCGGTTATGTGGACAAACCCGCCGCGGATCTGGTCATCCGCCTGCTCGAGATCGCGCAATTATCCACCGCCGAAGAATTCAAAAATATCCGAAAACAACATACCCTGCGCGGCGTGACCGATCGCTGGCTCTACAGCTTCCTGCCCGCCGGCCATCGAACGGCAGTATTTGGATTGCAATCCGGCTCGCGCAGCTATTACACTGGTGATCTGGCGCTGCATTTCTTTTACTTGAATGTCGGTGAGATGAAACATCCGTGGCTGGTGCGGGTTGAAATACCTGGCTGGGTGGCCGGCGACACCGTCATGCTCAACCTGCTCCATGCCGTCCTGCTAGAACAATGCCGTATCATGGGAGCCAAGCCTTATCCATACATTCTGCACCGTGCCCATGAGATCGCCGTGGTCAAGTTCGATGAGAAACAGCAGCTGGAGCAAATGCTGGAGTTGGAACTACGCCGGGCCGGCAGCGAAATGGATGAAGTGTCGGCCAAGCAATCGGCCAAAAGCTTGCCGGGGAGGGGCAGAAAATGAGTAATGTCAAGCTCTTCACCCTGACCGCATCCGACTTGGGCAAAGTGCAGATGCTTTGTGGACACTCACCCACCTACCGGCGCGGCTATGTTGCCAAGATGGAATGGCTGCAAGCGCGCCTGCGCGAAGGGATGCGCTATACCCTTCTACAGGTGGGCGGGCACAACGGCGGGATGATCGAATATATCCCTGGCGAGTACGCCTGGCGTGGGGTTGAGGCGGCCGGTTACCTGTTCATCCATTGCTTATGGGTGGTTGGAAGAAACCGCGGCCATGGTTACGGCCGGCTGTTGCTGCAGGCCTGCCTCGATGATGCCGCAGGAAAAAAAGGCGTGGCTGTGGTTGTCAGCAAGACGCACTGGCTGCCAACCCCGAAGATCTTCCTAAAAAATGGATTCAAGCTGGCTGATCATGCCGATCCGTCATTCGACCTGCTGGTCAAGCCTTTCGAGCCAGGTACGCCTCTGCCGCGTTTCAAGCAGAACACCCGGGCGATCCCGCCAGGGTTGATCCTTTTTCACAGCGACCAGTGCCCTTACACGCAAAACGGGATGACCATAGCAACGCAAGTAGGCGAGCAGCTGAAGATTCCGGTGAATATAATCCGTATGGACACCTTCAGCGCAGCACAAGAGTCACCCTGTATCTACGGCACATTGGGTTGGTTCTTCAACGGTGAACTGCTCACTTACCGCCCATTGGGAACACAGAAACTGCTTGAACTTCTTGAGTCTAAATTGGCCGGTCTCTCCGGCTGATGAGGAGGACGCATGTCATCCATTCAAATCGGTCATCTGCTGCGTGCCGGGACAACCGGGTTTGTGGCCGGTTGCTCGGTCTCGCAGTTGGAAGCCCCGGCGTTGGGCGTACTGGTGCGCGCTCCGTTGGAGCAAGGTTACAGTGTCTACGGTCTCATCACCGATATTCATATCGAGGATGACGGGCTGGTGCGCCAGTTGGTCACCGCCGGGAATGTCAGCCCGGAAGTGATGCACGATAACCGCGAGCGCCGCATCGTGCCGGTGGAGATGTCCGTACTGGCTGTTGGATACGAACTGGGCGGGCGGGTCTCGCATCTCCTGCCGCCCCGCCCGCCGCTCAGCCTGGATGTGATCTACCTGTGCTCCGCGGCTGAGCTTGCCAGGTTCACCAGCGCCGGTCGGTTCGGATACTTTCGCCACATCCTGCAGGCCCAGGATATCCCGATTGGCGAAGTGCTGGCTGCTCATATTTTGGATGTAAAACGGAAGACAAATAACGCAGGCTGGGTTGAAGCGGCCTCTCAGGAACTCATTACGCTCCTGCGAGATGATTACCCAACGCTGATGTCTGTTCTCGGCGCTCTGGGGGAAATAATCTAAACACAAAGGTCACAAAGGCACACTATGGATACAAGAACGCCAAAAGGAAAAGCTTTCACTCCAATACCCCTCGAAGTAGAGAGGGTTGGGAAAATAGTTCTTGATGCTGCATACCGTGTCCATACGGCACTCGGACCAGGTTTGCTTGAATCGGTCTATGAAACTTGTCACGCCTATGAAATCCGGGAAAAAGGTCTCTTTGTGGAAACCCAGGTGGCAGTGCCCGTGATATATAAAAATATTCAGCTGGAGGATGGTTTACGGCTCGATATGCTGGTGGAGAAATCTGTTATTGTGGAAGTCAAAGCAGTTGAGACAATGAATCCTGTCTACCAGGCACAACTCCTCACTTATCTTCGACTCACTGGTGTCCGCCTAGGTTTTCTTATCAATTTTACCGTTCCTCATCTCAAGGATGGCATCAAGCGCATGGTAGTATAAAAAAGACTTTGTGAACCTTCGTGATCCTTCGAGTACTTAGTGTTTAGAAAATGACCAAACATAAAACCACCAAAACCTCCTCTTTCGG
>Ga0209253_10000062_pt1 | contig 70004 bp, 67 predicted proteins | sample FrelakmetBRP12BR_FD_187145 | JGI IMG/M metagenome (GOLD analysis project Ga0209253, IMG submission 187145) | Freshwater lake sediment microbial communities from the University of Notre Dame, USA, for methane emissions studies - BRP12 BR (SPAdes)... | ecosystem: Environmental > Aquatic >...
CCCGGTCCGCAGGGGGCCGCCAAAAATGCCCTTGTCAGGACCGCGCGCATGGGTTGAATAGGTTGATCGATGGTAAGACCGCACCCGCGGAAAAGCAAGGCGCGGCGGGGACTTGGGCGTACCCTGCACTGCCGTCCCGACCGCCGGCGACACGAGGCTGTGCTACGACGTCTGGATCCCCTTGCGCGGGACCGTAACAGGGACGAAGGAGTCTCCCCATTTCACATCGATGTCCTTACAATCCGATTCGTTCCGGTCCGTCACGACAGCTCGCGATCGCACCTCGCTAGGATTCGCACCTCGCTAGTACTGTCCGTCACCACCCCATTCACGGCATACTTCCGGTCGCTCCGGCGCCGACCCGCACCCAACCCGAATGAATCTCCTCCTTGCCGTGTTGCTGCCGCTCGCAGTCGGACCCTGGCTGCTGCCGCTGGCGGGGCGCGTGGGCCGGAGCACGGCCGCTTGGGTGGCAGCGGCGCTCACGGCGACTTCTCTCTTCCTGGTCTCGGACGTCGCCCCCGCCGTGCTCGCCGGCGAGACCCTTGTCGCGAGCTGGCCGTGGTTCCCGCAGCTCGGACTGAGTCTCTCGTTCCGGCTGGACGGCCTCTCCCTTCTCTTCGCGGGACTGATCCTCGTCATCGGTCTGTTGGTTATCCTCTACGCGCGCTACTATCTCGGCGAGGCGGATTCGCTCGGACGGCTCCTCGGCCTGCTCTTGCTGTTCATGGGCGCGATGCTCGGGGTCGTGATGTCCGAGAACGTCCTGCTCCTCTTCATCTTCTGGGAACTCACCAGCCTGTCGTCGTTTCTCCTGGTGGGCTACTGGAGCCATCGCCAGGACGCGCGCGAAGGCGCGCGCATGGCGCTCACGGTGACCGTCACGGGTGGCCTCGCTCTCCTTGGGGGATTGCTGCTGCTGTATCAGATCACAGGCAGCTTTGAGCTCTCGGAAGTACTCGCGGCCAACGACAGAATCATCGCGCACCCGCTCTACGAACCGATGCTGGTGCTGGTCGTGCTCGGCGCCTTCACCAAGAGCGCCCAGTTCCCGTTCCACTTCTGGCTGCCCCACGCGATGGCGGCCCCAACCCCGGTGTCGGCCTACCTGCATTCGGCCACGATGGTGAAGGCCGGCGTGTTCCTCATGGCGCGGCTCTATCCGGCGCTTTCGGGCACCGACCTGTTCTTTTTCCTCGTGGGTGGCGTGGGCATGGTCACACTCGCCATCGCCGCGGTCATCGCAATCTTCCAGCACGACCTCAAGGGGCTGCTCGCCTATTCTACGGTGAGCCACCTCGGGCTCATCATGTTCCTGATCGGCCTCGAGTCACCGCTCTCGACCGTCGCGGCGGTCTTCCACATCATCAACCACGCGACCTTCAAGGCTTCGCTCTTCATGGCCGCCGGCATCATCGACCACGAAACCGGCAGCCGGGACATGCGCAAGCTGAACGGCCTCTTCAAGTACATGCCGATCACCGCGACGCTCGCCATGGTGGCCGCGGCGGCGATGGCCGGCGTACCGCTCCTCAACGGATTTCTCTCGAAGGAGATGTTCTTCGGCGAGACCATCGGATTGCGGGGCGAATTCCCGTTCTGGTGGGTATTCCCTTTGGTCGCCACCGGTGCCGGGGCGTGCAGCGTTGCTTATAGCATTCGGTTCATACACGACGTGTTCTTCAACGGCGAGCCGGTAGCGCTGGTGAGAAAACCGCACGAGCCGCCGCGCTGGATGCGCGTGCCGGTGGAGCTGCTGGTCGCGGTATGCCTGATCGTCGGGCTCATCCCGGCGCAGATCATGCCGCCGCTTCTCGACGTCGCGGCGCGGGCGGTGCTCGGCGCCCCTCCCCCCGCCTACAGTCTCGCCCTCTGGCATGGATTCAACGCGCCGCTGGGGATGAGCATCCTGGCGCTGCTCATGGGCACGGGACTTTACGTCGGCCTCCAGCGACTCTACAAGCTGCATCGCTGGGAGTCGGGCGGCTGGACGGGCCGGAATGCGTTCCGGGCCGGGACTTCGGCCTTGGTCGTCGCGTCCCGACGCGTGACCGAGACCGTCGCGAATGGTTCCCTCCAGCGCTATATCGCGTTCTTTCTGATCGTGACACTTGCCGCGGGCATGTATTCCTTCATGCAGCACGGCTACGAACCGGGTCCACTGCTCGCCGTCCCCTTCCATGCCAGCGGGGTCGTCCTCTGGCTGCTTCTCGTTACGTCAGCAATCGCCACGGCCCTTTTTCACCGCCAGCGTCTCGTTGCACTCGTCATGCTGGGCATCGCCGGTCTCGCTTCGGGGGTGATCTTCCTCGGGCTCTCCGCGCCCGACCTCGCGCTGACGCAACTCTCGGTGGAAGTGGTGTCCATCATCCTGATGTTGCTCGCGCTCTATCTTCTGCCCCAAGAAACGCCGCGGGAGGGTTCGCTCTTCAGGCACGGGCGCGACCTCGCGCTCGCCGCAATCGCGGGCGCCGGTGCGGCCGCACTTGTCTACGCCGTGCTGACACGACCCTTCGAAACGCTGTCGTGGTTCTATCTGGAGCAGTCGGTTCCGGGCGGCGGTGGCACCAACGTCGTGAACGTGATACTCGTGGACTTTCGCGGTTTCGACACTTTCGGTGAGATCACCGTGCTCGCCATCGCGTCACTGGTGATCTATGCGTTGTTAAGAACGCTGCGCGTGGAACTGCCGCTGATGGGTCCGCCCCGCGTCGACGAGGACCGCCATCCCCTCATGCTGCAGGTCGCGAGTCGCGTAGTGCTGCCGTTCGGGCTGCTCGTCGCAGCCTATCTTTTCCTGCGGGGCCACAACCAACCCGGCGGGGGATTCGTAGCCGGGCTCATCACGTCAGTCGCGTTGATCGTGCAGTACCTTGCAAATGGCATCACCTGGGCGGAGCACCGGCTCAATGTTCGCTACTACCAGATCGCCGGCGCAGGGCTCATCGTCGCCGCGGCAACCGGCATCGCGAGTTTCGTCTTTGGTGCCCCGTTTCTCACGAGCGCTCACGGTCATCCGCAGTTGCCGCTGATAGGGGAGGTCCCACTCGCGAGCGCGGCGCTGTTTGACCTCGGCGTGTTCCTGACCGTAGTGGGCGCCATGGTGCTCAGCCTGACGGCGCTCTCCCACGTGAATCGCAACCGTTCAGGCTAACCTTTGGCTCTCCTACTTGCCAGCGCCATCGGTATTCTCATCACGAGCGGGGTCTACCTGTTGCTAAGGGCCCGCACCTTCCCGGTGGTGATCGGCCTCGGCCTCATATCGTATGCGGTGAACCTCTTTCTCTTCGCGATGGGGCGCGTAGTGTCTCTGCAGCCACCAATTATCAGCGAGCACGCGACCGGCTATGCAGATCCACTGCCCCAGGCGCTGGTGCTGACCGCGATCGTGATCAACCTCGGGATGACTGCGCTGCTGCTCGCTCTCGCGGTGCGCGGGCGCCTCACCGCCGGCACCGACCACGTGGACGGCTGCGACGACGCGGTGACACCAGGCGATGACGGTGCTGGCCGATGAGCCACATGATCGCACTGCCGGTGCTCGTGCCGCTCATCGCCGGCGCCGTGGTACTGCTGGTGCCGCCGATTCAGGCGGGGCTGGTGCGCACCATCGGTTTCTTTTCGTGCGCGGCCCTGGTCGGCATCGCGCTGGCGCTCTCTGCCGCGGCAACTGCCGGCCAATACGTGGTCTATCCCATCGGAAACTGGCCGCCCCCGTTCGGAATTGTGCTCGTGCTCGACCGGCTGTCCGCCGGCATGCTACTGCTCACGTCGATCGTTGCTTTTGCGGCCTACCTCTACGCCTTGCGCGGTTGGGACGAGCGGGGCGCCCATTTCTGCGCGCTCTTCCAGTTTCAGTTGATGGGCGTGAACGGGGCGTTCCTGACAGGCGACATCTTCAACCTCTTCGTCTTCTTCGAAGTGCTGCTGATTGCGTCCTACGGGTTGCTGCTCCACGGCGGGGGGGCAGAGCGGCTACGCGCCGGCCTCCATTATGTCGTGATCAATCTCACCGGCTCCGCCCTGTTCCTGATCGCGCTCGGGGTTTTGTACAGCGTGGCGGGTACCCTCAACCTCGCCGACCTACAGGTACGCTACGCCGCCGTGAGCCCGGAGGATCGGGCGCTGGCCGAGGCGGCCTCACTACTGCTGCTCGTGGTCTTTTGCCTGAAGGCAGCCGCGTTTCCGCTCTATTTCTGGCTGCCGGGAGCATACGGCGCCGCGGCGGCTCCGGTGGCAGCGCTCTTTGCGATCATGACCAAAGTCGGCGTCTATGCCCTTTTGCGCGTACACTTGCTCACTTTCGGTGGCGACCATCCGGCGACCGCCATGTGGACCATGGTGCTGCTGCCCGCAGCGCTGCTCACGATCGCGCTGGGCACGTTGGGGGCCTTGGCCGCCGGGAGTCTGCGCGGACTCGTGAGTTATCTCACGATTGTGTCGGTCGGTACCCTGTTGGTCACCGTGGCGATCGCGACTTCGGGCAGCGTTACCGCAGGTCTTTACTATCTCGTGCACAGCACATTCGTCACCGCTGCCCTCTTTCTGCTGGTCGAGCTGATCGGTGAACAGCGGGGCAACCGTTACGATGCCCTCGTTCCCGGACCGATGGTCGCGCAACCCACGCTGCTCGGCGTGCTGTTCCTCATCGCCGCCATGACGATCGCAGGATTGCCGCCGCTCTCCGGCTTTCTCGCGAAAGCGAACGTACTGCTCGCAGCCGCCTCGACACCGGGCGCGGTATGGATCTGGGCTGTCGTTCTGGGTGGCAGCGCCCTCGGCGTGTTCGCGCTTGCCCGGGCAGGCAACCAGCTCTTTTGGAAGACGGAGGAGCCTGTGCTTACGGCGACGTTCGCGGGCGCCACTTTCGTACGCTCGCTTGCAGTCGCGATTCTCCTCGCGCCGGCAGTCGGACTTGCCGTGTTTGCGGAATCGGCATGGCAGCAGGCCGCTGCGACCGCCAACCAGCTTGCAAGCCCGACCAGCTACCGGGACGCGGTGCTGGGATCCCGCTACGTCGGCGATGCGGCACGATCGTTTCCCTTGCACCGCCGCGAGGGACCGTAGATGGTCTGGCGTCGCAGTCACGTGCTCGCGGGAGGGCTCCTCGTATGCTGGCTGCTCCTCGCCGGTAACTTCTCCCTCGGCAACGTCCTGCTTGGCCTCGTGCTCGCCATAGGCATCGAGCGCTACGCGCAGTCGTTCGACGAAGGGCCGCGACGCGGGGTGCGGCTGGGGCGCGTACCGTGGCTCATCGCACGGGTGATGGGGGATGTGGTCATCGCCAATTGGCAGGTCGCGCGACGGGCGCTCGGACCACTATCGAAACTCAGACCGAGCTTCGTGCGCATCCCGCTCGACCTCACCGACCCGACGGCGATTGCGATACTCGGGGCAATCATCAGCACAACGCCCGGGACAGTCGCCGCTGCCTTGAGCCCCGACCGCCGGTTCTTCCTCGTGCACGGGCTGGACGTGGACGACCCGCAGATCCTCGTACGCGCCATCAAGCTGCGTTACGAACGTCCGCTCAAAGAGATCTTCGAATGCTGACTTCTGCTGTGACATTCGCCGTCGCAAGTACGTCGCTTGCACTCCTCATCGCCCTGTGGCGGCTCCTGCGCGGGCCGGATGCGCCGGATCGCATCCTTGCGCTCGACACCCTCTACATCAACGTCATGACGCTTCTGATAGCGGTGGGGATTGGCTTCGGCAAGGACCTCGGCTACACGGGAGCGCTGCTCATCGCGCTCATGGGCTTTGTCAGCACCGTCGCGTTGGGCAAGTACGTGGCAAGCGGTGACATCATCGATTGAGCATGCAGTCGTGATGGAGTTCTTGGTTTCCTGCTTCCTTGTTATTGGAGCAGCATTCACTCTCATCGGCAGCATCGGTCTCGCGCGGTTTCCAGACTTCTTCACGAGGCTGCACGGCCCGTCCAAGGCATCCACCCTGGGCGTGGGTTGCATGCTCATCGCATCGCTCCTGCATTTCAACGCGCTGGGCGAGTTCGGACTCAAGGAGCTGCTCATCACGTTCTTCATTTTCGTTACGACACCAGTCAGCGCGCATCTGCTTTGCAAGGCGGCGTTCAAGCTCAGGCTGAAGTCAGCGACTCCGCTTCCGAGCAACAGCGCTCATGAGTCCTAAGTGAATGCCCATCCCATGAACGAATCCGAAGCGCTCGCCCGCCTTGCTGCCTGCTACGGCATCCTGCCCGCCTACTTCGACGTGGAGGGCCACGAGCACCATGCGTCCGACGCGACGCGGCGCGCGCTGCTGGCCGCGATGGGTGTTGCCGCTGATGGGGACGCAGCGCTGACCGCTTCGCTGCGCGAATGGACCGCACGCCAGTGGGAACGGGTCTTGCCGCCCGCCGTAGTGCTGCGGGATCGGGGCGAGCCGCTTCAGGTGCTGCTCCGCCTGCCGTCCCGCCTATTCGGTGCCGACTTGACCTGGCGCGTCGCAGCGGAGGACGGAGCGCTACATACGGGCCGGCTCTCAGTCTCGGACCTGCCGCTTATCGAACGTGTGGACGAGGAAGTCGGTGTCTTCGAGATCCGTTCTGCCCCGCTCCCCGCCCTGCCACACGGCTATCACCGCCTGGCGCTTCTCAAGGCGGGACAGCAGATCGGTCAGGCGCTGCTCATCGTAGCGCCGCCCAGTTGCTACTGGCCACCTGCGATTGAAAATGGTCGCCGCGTCTGGGGTCCGACCACCCAGCTTTACACGGTGCGCTCTCGGCGCAACTGGGGCGTCGGCGACTTCACCGATCTCGCGACCCTGGTCGAGCAGTGGAGCAGCCGCGGCGCTGGAATCGTCGGCGTGAATCCCCTGCACGCACTCTTTCCCGACAACCCCGAGCACGCCAGCCCGTACAGCCCGTCGAGCCGGCGCTTCTTGAACGTACAGTATCTCGATCCGCTCGCGATCGCGGACTTCGCGGAGTGCGAAGCAGCGCGCCGCTTAGTTGCCAGCGAGTCGTTTCAGCAGCGCCTTGCGTCCCTGCGAGCGCTGGATCTGGTCGACTATCCCGGCGTGGCAGCGGCCAAACGCGAAGTCCTCGAGCTCCTCTATGCGAGCTTCCGCACCCGCCATCTCGAGAACCAATCTCCGCGCGGGCTGGCCTTTCGGGCGTTCCAGGCGGCGGCCGGCCGATCGCTGCGCTTGCACGCGCTCTACGAGGCGCTGCAGGAGCACTTTCGCGCCAAGGACCGGTCGGTCGGTGGCTGGATGCAGTGGCCGGAGGCGTATCGCGATCCACGGGAGCCGACGGTTGCCGGGTTCGAGCGGGACCATCTCGAGCGCACGGAGTACTACGAGTATCTGCAGTGGAATGCCTTGCTGCAGCTCCAGGCCGTGGCGGGTCGCGCCAAAGAGCTCGGCATGGGGGTTGGTCTGTACGCAGATCTGGCGGTCTCGGTTGCACCAAGCGGCGCGGAGGTCTGGAGCAACCGGGAGATCTATGCCCTGCAAGCCTCGGTCGGCTGCCCGCCGGATCCCTTCGGGCCCAGCGGCCAGGACTGGGGACTGCCGCCTCCGGTTCCGCACCGCCTCGCGGAGGCCGCGTATGCACCCTTCATCCAACTGCTGCGAAGCAATATGGCACAGGCGGGTGCGCTGAGACTCGACCACGTGATGGGCCTGAGGCGGCTGTTCTGGATACCTCGGCCAGGCCAAGCCTCCGATGGCGCGTACCTGGCGTATCCGTTCGAGGATCTGTTGGGCATCCTCGCGCTGGAGAGCCACCGTAACCAGTGCCTCGTCATCGGCGAGGACTTGGGCACGGTCCCCGACGAAGTGCGCGCGGCGATGCACCGGGAACGTATCCTGTCATACAAGGTCATGATCTTCGAGCGTGAGTATGGAGGCGAGTTCAAGGCGCCGCAGCGATACGCGCCCCAGGCGCTGGTTGCTGCCACCACGCACGATCTACCGACGCTGGCGGGATTCTGGACCGGACGTGACCTCACCCTGCGCGACGAGTTGGGCCTGTTTACCAGCAGTGGCCAGCGCGAGTGGGAGCTCTGGAATCGTAACGAGGACCGGCATCGCCTGATGCGAGCGCTCAACGCGGAGGGGTTGAATCCCGCCGGGAGCGACTCGCCCTCCGCTTCGAGCGTACCCGAAGGGTTGACCCGTGCGGTGCACGCATTTGTCGCTCGCACGCCGTGCAAGGTCCTCGTTGTCCAGCTGGAAGATCTCGCGGGCGTGCTCACGCCGGTCAACATCCCCGGCACTTCGGAGGAATACCCGAACTGGCGCCGGCGGCTGCCGACCGACCTCGAAGATATGCCTGCGACCGGTCCCTTTGAGGCGATCACCGCGACCTTCCGGGAGGCGTCGAGGTCGGACGCGCGTCGGGCCGGCTAGCGAGCGCGGTTGCAAAGCCAGCCTGGCAGTGCGCCGGCCTTCGGCCGCGCTCTCGATGTTGACCCGCTGCTTTCGCGCCGCGTGACCAGCAACGCGAACACCAATTCGCCGCACTAACACAGGCGCGCCATCCCGGCGGCGAAGCTGAACACGGCATTGGTATGTCATTTTCGACTCTAATGCAGACGCTGGTCCCCGAGGCCGTCTTCACGGCGCGCGGTTTGACGAAGGTTTACCGGATGGGCGAGATCGAGGTTCATGCGCTGCGCGGTGCCGATCTCGATATCTACGCCTCCGAGTTCGTCGTGCTGCTCGGTCCGTCGGGCAGCGGCAAGTCGACATTGCTCAACATCCTGGGCGGACTCGACACGCCCACCGGTGGCAGTGCATGCTGGCGCGACCATGACCTGACGCGCGCCTCCGAGGCCGAACTCACGCGCTACCGCCGCGAGCACGTCGGCTTCGTGTTCCAGTTCTACAACCTGATCCCGTCCCTGACCGCGCGCGAGAACGTGGCGCTGGTCACCGAAATGGCGCTCCAGCCGATGGCGCCCGAAGAGGCGCTCGCGCTCGTTGGCTTGGGCGACCGGCTTGATCACTATCCGGCCCAGCTCTCCGGCGGCGAGCAGCAACGGGTGGCGATCGCGCGCGCCATCGCCAAACGGCCCGACGTGCTGCTGTGCGACGAACCGACCGGCGCGCTCGACTACGCGACGGGTGTGGTCGTGTTGCAGGCGATTGCGAAAATCAACGCCGAGCTCGGTACCACCGCGGCAGTCATCACGCACAACGCGCCGATTGCGCGGATTGCCGACCGCGTGCTGCGAATGGCGGATGGCCGCATCGCGGAAGTGACGCGCAATGCGGCCAAGCTCGCACCCGCGGATATTTCGTGGTGACGATGCTCGACCGCAAACTGCTGCGCGACCTCTGGCAGCTGCGCGGCCAGGTGCTCGCGATCGCGCTGGTGGTCGGCGCGGGCATCGTCGGCTACTGCGGCTCGCTCGCGACGTACGATTCGCTGCGCTGGCTGCAGTCGTCCTTTTACGATCAGGCGCGCTTTGCGCAGGTGTTCGCGCAGGGCAAGCGCGCGCCCATTCCGGTGGCCGAACACTTGCTGGCGATCCCGGGCGTGGCCGAACTCGAGACCACCGTCGTCTTCGACGCCATGCTCGGTGTCGACGAGGAGATCGCCCCGCTTGTTGCGCGCCTGATTGCGCTACCCGGAGCGGGGCTGCCGCGGATCAACCGGCTGCAGCTGGTGCGCGGTGCGTGGATCGACGCGCCGCGTTCCAACCAGGTGCTGGTCAACGAGACCTTCGCCAATGCGCGCGGCCTCAAGCCGGGTAGCCATGTCAGTGTGCTGCTCAACGGAAAACTCGAGACGCTGCAGGTGGTCGGCATCGCGATCTCGCCAGAGTACGTTTTTCCCGGCCGCGGCGGCATCGGAGACGAGCGCAGCTTCGGCATCTTCTGGATCGGCCGCGAACGGCTCGCCGCCGCCTACGCCATGGATGGCGCGTTCAATTCGGTGGCGGTGCGGCTGGCGCGCGGCGCGCGCGAGCAGGAAGTGATCGCGGCACTCGACCGCGTGCTCGACCCATACGGGTTTACCGGCGCCTATGGGCGCGATGATCACCTGTCGCACCGGGCACTCTCACAGGAGATTCGCCAGTGGCGCGTATACGGCACGGTGCTGCCGATCGTCGTGCTGGCGGTGGCCGTGTTTCTGCTGAACGTGGCGCTCACCCGGCAGATTGGCACGCAGCGCGGTCAGATCGCAGCACTCAAGGCGCTCGGCTGCAACAATTGGGCGATCGGCCTGCATTACCTGAAGTTCGTGCTCGCGATCGTGCTTATCGGCGGACCGCTGGGCGTCCTTGGCGGGTGGTACTTCGGCCACGCCGTTACCGAACTCTACGCGCGCTTCTTCCGCTTTCCGCAGAACGACTTCCGGATGCTGGCGTGGATTCCCCTGTCTGCCGTACTGATCGCGATGGCTGCCGCCGGCTTGGGCGCTCTGACTGCCGTGCGGCGCGTGGTCCGGTTGCCGCCAGCCGAAGCGATGCGACCCGCCGCACCGCTGAGCTTCCGGCCGACGCTGCTGGAGCGTCTGGGCCTGGGACGTCTGTACTCGCCGTCGGCGCGGATGATCCTGCGCGATGTCGAGCGCCGGCCGCTGCGCGCGCTGCTCACGATCTTCGGCATCGCCGCGGCGGTCGCGGTGATGATCTCGGGAACCTGGTGGCGCGATGCGGTCGACTATCTGCTCGATGTCGAGCTGCCGATGCACGACCGTCAGGACCTCAGCATTGCTCTCACAGAACCGGCCGGCGACATCGCGCTGTACGAAATCGCCCGTCTGCCGGGAGTGCTGCGTGCCGAGCCGGACCGCGACGTTGCCGTGCGGCTCGTGAACGGCCCGCGCACGTATCGCACCTCACTAAGCGGGATTCCACGCGCTGGCCAAATGCGTCCATTGCTCGATGAGCGCCTCCAGAAGGTCGACATGCCGGCGTCGGGAGTCGTGTTGAACCGCCGGCTCGCTGATCGGTTGCATCTGCGGCTCGGCGATCCGGTTCATGTCGAGGTGCTGCAGGGCAAGCGGGCCCAGGCTACGCTGACCGTCACCGGATTCAGCCACGAGCTCATGCAGATGCCGGCCGTGATGGAGCGCGATGCATTGAACCGTCTGCTCGGCGAAGGCGATCTGCTTTCCGGCGCACGCCTGATCATCGACGCGGCGCAGCGTGAGCGGCTGCTTGCGCAGATCAGGGAGACGCCGCGCGTCGCGGTGGCAACTGAGATCGGCCCGGTCATCCGGACAGTTCGCGACAACACGGCGCGCAACATCCTGTTCTTCACGACGGTGCTGGCGGTGATGGCGGCGGCAATCGCGCTTGGCGTGGTCTACAACAACGCGCGCATTGCGCTTGCCGAACGCGCCGGGGATCTCGCCACGCTGCGCGTGCTAGGCTTCACGCGCGGCGAGGTATCGACGCTGCTGCTCGGCGAACTGGCAGTCGAGCTGCTGGTCGCTCTGCCCTTGGGCTGCGTGATGGGCCTCGCGCTGTCTTGGGGCATGCTGCAGGCGATGCAGCACGAGACGATCACACTGCCGTTTGTCATCGCACCGCGCACCTACGCCATCGCCTGTCTGGTCGTGCTCGCGGCTGGGGTGGCAAGCGGACTCGTTGTCCGCCGCCGCATCGACCAGCTGGATCTGATCGGTGTACTGAAGACTCGCGACTGAGAGCACCCATGGCGGACCGGACATGAAACGGGGCACCGTGCTCGGCATCGCGATCGCGTCTGTGGCGATCATCGCGGCCTTCGCCTGGGCGTTCGCGCCACGCCCGGTGCCAGTAGAGATCGCCACCGTACGCGAGGCCCGCTTCGAGCAAACCGTCGACGAAGACGGCAAGACCCGTGTGCGCAACCGATACGTCATTTCTGCGCCGCTTACCGGCCGACTGGCGCGGATCACGCTCGACGTCGGCGACCGCGTGACTGCTGGAGCACCCGTTGCACGGCTCACGCCCACCGCCCCGGCGCTCCTCGATGCACGCACCGTGCGCGAACTGCACGAGCGCGTCGGTGCCGCCGAGGCCAACCTGGTGGAGGCTCAAGCCGAGGTCGCGCGCGCGGCCGCTGTGCTGGAGCAGGCCCGGACTGACCTCGCGCGCCAGCGCAAGCTCGAAGCCGAAGGCTTCCTGTCGAGTGCGGGGCGCGAGCAGACCGAACTCACCGTTCGCACGCAGGGGCGTGCGCTCGAGGCGGCGCACGCTGCTCGGCACGCGGCCGACCATACGCTCGCACAGGCCCGCGCCGCGCTCATGCAAGCACGCGAACCGGGCGACGCGCGCTTGCGCCCGCTGGCGATCACCTCGCCGGTGACTGGGCGGGTGCTGAAACTCGATCAGCAGAGCGAAGCCGTGGTGCCGATCGGCACGCCGCTATTGGAGATTGCCGATGCCGACGATCTGGAGATGGTGATCGATGTGCTCTCCACCGATGCGACCCGAATCACGGAGGGCAGTCCGGTAGCCGTCGACGCCGGCAGCGGCGCACCGCTCGCCGGCCGCGTTCGCCGCATCGAGCCGGCGGCCTTCACGAAGGTCTCGGCGCTGGGTGTGGAAGAGCAACGGGTCAACGTGATCGTCGACTTCCTATCGCCGCCCGAACAGTGGAGAACACTTGGCGACGGCTTTCGCGTCGACGCGAAGATCGTTGTGCTGGCGCGCGAGCAGGCGGTCGTCGTGCCGGTGGCAGCGCTGTTTCGGCAAGGAGCGGACTGGAATGTCTTCGTCATCGAGGGCGGCCGCGCGCGTCTGCGCGCGGTCAAGGTCGGCGGGCGTAATCCGACGGAGGCGTGGATCGAGGAAGGGCTTGAGCCCGGTGAGCGGGTGATCGTCTATCCCGGCGATACGGTGACCGATGGCCGGCGGGTGACGGTGGTGCGGGGACCATAGGCGCGATCACATGCTGGACGAGCTCGACATGTCGTACGGGAGGTTCCACTTGGCCTTGGTGACCAACTTCAATCGGGCTCGCAGGCAAGCACATCGAAACGTCACCTGAGGCTCTGTGCGTAACTCTCCGGTGGGGTGGCAGAACAGAATTGGAGCGCGCAGAATACTCACGACGCGTCGGCAGCAAGTTGGCAGGGGCGCGCGGCCTGCGCTTCATTGCAGAAACTATGGCCACACGACGCACATTCCTCAGATACACCGCAGCGACCGGGCTGACGCTCTTCGCCTATGGCGGCACCAGAGGAATCCGGCAGGCCATTGCGGCAATCCCTGGGGGCACGCTCGATCTCGCCAGAGTCCCGAAGTTCGTCACCCCGCTCGTTATTCCCCCTTCCATGCCCACCAGCGGCACCGTGAGGCTAGAAGGTGGCGATAGTGCGGACTATTATGAGATCGGGGTGAGGCAGTTCCGGCAGCAGATTCTTCCGACCGGCTACGGCACGACGACCGTCTGGGGCTACGGTTCGGTCAATCATCCGGACACGTTTCACTATCCGTCCTTCACCATCGAAGCCGCTTGGCGCGTTCCGGTGCGCGTTAAGTGGATCAATCAGCTCGTCGGGGCGAATGGCGACTGGCTGCCCCACTTGTTACCGGTCGACCCGACGCTGCACTGGGCAAACCCGCCTGGCGGCCTCACCGGACGCGATATGCGTCCAAGCTTCTCCGCCACGCCGGACCGGTACACCGGCCCCGTTCCGATCGTCACGCACGTGCACGGCGCGATCGGTGTGGGCGACGAGAGCGACGGTTACGCCGAGGCCTGGTTTCTCCCCGGACTTGCGCCGGACAAGCTGCCGCCCGGCTATGCTAACGAGGGCACGTGGTACGACTTCTTCAGGAAAAAGGCATTGCGGCAGTTCGGCATTGCCTGGCAGCCCGGCAGTGCCACCTTTCAGTATCCGAACGATTGGCGTGCCTCAACGGCCTGGTACCACGACCACACGCTCGGGATCACGCGGCTCAACGTTTATGCGGGACCGGCCGGCTTTTGGATCCTGCGAGGCGGCCCGGACGGTGACGCTGCTGTGATCGACTCGCGATCCGGCAAGCCGGCGGTGCTGCCCGGTCCCGCGCCGCGACTCGGCGAGGCGCCCGGCCAGCCGCACTACGAGATCCCGATCGTGATCCAGGACCGCTCGTTCAACCGCGATGGATCGCTGTTCTACCCCGATCACCGCGCACTTGGCGAACACCTTGCGCATCCCTACATCCCGCACACCGACATCTCGCCGATCTGGAATCCCGAGTTCTTTGGCAACGCGATGGTCGTGAACGGCAAGACCTGGCCGTTCCTGAACGTCGAGCGGCGACGTTATCGGTTCCGTCTGCTGAACGGCTGCGACGGGCGTTTCCTGGTGCTGAAGTTCGACCACCCGAGCGTGCACGCGTGGCAGATCGGCAACGAGCTTGGCTTTCTGGCCGCGCCGGTACAGCTTAACGACTTCCCGCCCGACGGGGTGGCCAATGGCACGGCGAAACTGCTCATCGCTCCAGCGGAACGTGCCGATGTCATCATCGATTTCACCGCCGTCCCGTCCGACACCGCGATTACCCTGCGCAACATTGGTGCCGACGAGCCGTTCGGGGGCTTTCCCGTCGAGCCAGCGGAATCCGACACTACCGGCCAAGTCATGCAGTTCAGGGTCGGACCGGCGCTCAGCGCCGACTCGACCACGCCTCCCCGGTTCCTGGTGCTGCCGTCAATCACGCCGCTCGTTGGCGGAAAGGCGCGACCGCTCGCGTTGCTTGAGGAAATGTCCTCGCACCCGTCATTTCCTCACTTACCAACAGAAACGCTGCTGGGCAAGGTCGAGGACGGCTACGCGGTCAAGAAGATGTGGGCGGATCCGGTCACCGAAAACCCGGCCGTGGGCGCCACCGAGGTGTGGGAATTCTACAACTTCACGGTGGATGCTCACCCGATGCACGTGCATGAGGTGGCGTTGCAGGTCGTGAATCGTGAACGTCTGGTGCTCGATGCCGTGACAGGTGAGCCCGCCCAGCCGGTGCGACTATCAGGCATCGTGCGACTGCCGGAGCCCTGGGAAACCGGCTTCAAGGACACGGTGATCGCTTACCCGCGCGAAGTGACTCGGATCCGGGCGCAGTTCAAAATCCCAGGGCAGTTTGTCTGGCACTGTCACATCGTCGGCCACGAGGACAACGAGATGATGCGGCCGTTTCGCATCGGGCCGGCCCAGAACGGCCAGCCGTAACGATAGGAATGGAGCTCGGAATGTCTTTGTCCTGCGGGCGCGGAATCGGCGCCGGAGCCTGGCCGCTGACGGTTCGATGCGCGACCCCCGCCATCGCCGCCATGGCGCTTGGCTCCGTCGGTGGCACAGTCGTCCACCTCGCTGGCCTAGTCGTCATCCTTTTCGCATAGCCGATCAGGCCGGGCGATCTCGATGTTTCGGACCGTACCGATCGAGCGCCTCGAAGGTCTCGATCGCGCAGGGCAGGGGCTGTCCGCGAGCGATGCCGCCGTGCGGGCTGCGCGCTACGGTCCGAATCTGATCCTGGAGGCCGCCCCGAAAGGATGGGTCGACCTGGCGCGAGAGACGCTCAAGGATCCGATGCTGTGGTTCCTCGTGGGCACCAGCGCGCTCTTCGCCTTCGTGGGTCAGTGGAGCGAGTCCGCAATCTTGCTAGTCGCCCTGCTCCCCCTGGTCGGTATGGATGCGTACCTTCACCGCCGGACGCATGCCTCGATAGAGGGCCTGAGCAGCCGTCTTGCGAGTAGCGCCACCGTCGTGCGCGACGGCGCGAGACGGATCGTTCCGGCGACAGCGCTCGTGCCTGGCGACCTGGTGGTCGTGAGCGCCGGGGAAGCTTTTCCCGCTGATGGAGTGGTGGTAGGCGGCGAGCGCATGCAGGCCGACGAATCGGTACTGACCGGCGAGGCATTTCCGGTGCGCAAAACGTGCCTTGCGCACCTGCCCCGCCATGCTGCCGAAGCGAGGGTCGACAGCGGGTCGTGGGGCTTTGCCGGCACTCGCCTGCTGACCGGTGAGGCGCAGATGTGGGTGGTGTACGTCGGCAGCGAGACACTGTACGGCGAGATCGCTCGCTCGGCCACGCGCGGTGCGCAGAACCGCACGCCGCTGCAAATCGCTGTCGGCCAGCTGGTTATGGTCCTTATCGTCGGTGCGGTGCTGCTTTGTGTCACGCTCGCCTGGGTGCGCCTGCGGCAGGGGTACGGGTTACTCGATGCGCTCCTTAGTGCCTTGACGCTGGCCGTGGCGGCGCTTCCCGAGGAGTTTCCCGTCGTGTTGACCTTCTTTCTAGGCGTGGGTGTGTATCGCCTCGCGCAGCGGCAGGCGCTCGTGCGCAGGGCAGTCGTGGTGGAGAACATCGGACGCGTCTCGTGCATTTGCTCCGACAAGACCGGCACCATCACGGAGGGGCGGCTGCGACTCAGTCATCACACGGCGGCGAACGAGATCGGCGGCGAACGCCTGATCGCGCTTGCTGCAGCGGCCTCGCGCCGGGAAACCGGCGACCCCATGGATCTGGCGATTCTCGACGCGCTGGCGCGGCCGCCGCCTTGGGAGACCTTGGCAACCTTCCCGTTCACCGAAGACCGCAAGCGTGAAACGGGCGTGCTGCGCGGGGACGGCCGGCTGATCGCCGCGGTCAAGGGCGCCCCGGAGGTGGTATTCGGCCAATGCCGTCTCGGCCCGACTGAGCTTGGCGAGTGGCAGCACCGCGTCGAAAGCTTCGCGGATACCGGGCACAAGGTGATCGCCTGTGCATGGCGCGAGCTCGACGGCGTGGAGGATTGGGCAGGCGGCGAACCCGACCGCGGCTTTCAACTGGCAGGCATATTGTGTTTCGAGGATCCAGTTCGACCCGGCGTCGTCGATGCTCTGCGCACGTGTCGGACCGCTGGCATCCGCGTCATCATGGTTACCGGTGATCACACTCGCACGGCGCGCGCTGTCGCACGCGAGATCGGGCTCGGCACGGAGGAGCCGCGCATCATCGAAGGGGCGGAGATGAGCGCCCGGCTTGAGCAGCGCGATCCGCCCCTCCTGGACGATTTCGACGTGATCGCCCGTGCTGTGCCCGCACAGAAGCTCGATCTCGTACGCGCCCTCAAGGAAAGCGGCGATATCGTCGCCGTGACGGGAGACGGGGTAAATGACGTGCCGGCGCTGCAGGCTGCCGACATCGGCATCGCGATGGGGGAGCGCGGCACGCGCAGCGCGCGCGAAGTCGCCGCCATCGTGCTGCTTGACGACAACTTCAGCAGCATCGTGCGCGCCATCGCGGAGGGGCGGCAGCTCTTTACCAACCTGCAGCTAAGCTTCCAGTACCTGCTCATGATCCATCTGCCGCTTGTCCTGACTGCGGCGCTCATCCCGCTTGCCGGATTTCCCGTTCTTTACCTGCCGATCCATATAGTGTGGCTGGAGCTCATCATCCACCCTACAGCCCTGCTAGTCTTCCAGGAATTGCCAGCGCGAGACAGCCTTGCCCCGATACCGCGCTCGGCACGCTTGCGGTTCTTCGGCCGCAGCCAGTGGACGGCGATCGCGCTGTTCGCGGCTGCGCTGACAGGGTTGGTCAGCCTGAGCTTCCTGCGCGGACTGGACCAGGGCTACGATGTCGCTCACGCACGTGCGATCGCGCTCGTCGTTCTGACCACTGCGAGCGCCGGGATCACGGCCGGGCTGACCCGACTTCGTACACCCGCGGCGCGGACCATGGTTGCCGCCACGCTGCTGCTTTCGTTCCTGCTCGTGCAGACCCCATGGCTGGCCCCCCTGCTGCACCTGAAACCGCTGGACCCCGACGACTGGATGCTGGCGCTCGGGGGCGGAGTGGTTGCGTGGCTGCTCGCGTGCTTGCCGTCCTGGTGGCGCTCCGGCGGGTGGATGAAGAAAATCCATCAGTTGCGCGGGCGCGAGACCTGATCGAGGCGCTCCGAGCGATGCCGCGACTCCTTCCAGCCACTCGAGGCAGCTCGATCAGCGAGCAGCTCACCGCCCAGCGCCTCGAACTCCGTGGGAATGGCTGGACCACCACCCACTTACCAAGGCGGAGTTGGAACAAGTGGCCGCGTATCTCAAAACCGCCGGCATCAAACTCAGCGTTAGCTGAGCGCGGTGCGCTGAGGACAGGGGTCAATCACCCCATGGGCCGTGACCAGGGATGTTGATCGCGCGTTCCGTGAACGTGCCCTTGTGGGCATCGGTGTGGCATAACTGGCATTTGCTGAGCGAGCCCACCTTCGGATTGTTCTTCACATAGCGGCCCATGATCTCGCGGTGTTCGCGCGCGATGTAAGGAATCTCGCTGATGCGCGTCGGCGCGGTCTTACCCGCGGAGCGCGCGATCTCTTGCGCTAGCCGATAATCCAATTTGTCCGCCGCGTTCGCGGTCGCGTAATCGGTGAGGGCCTTGGCGGTATCGGCCGGCAACTCGGCGTTTTCGCCGAAATGGTTGCTGAGATCGAAAAACAGTTTATTCCATGAGGCAGCGGTCATGAGACCGGGCGGGTAGGCATAGTGGCAGGCGCCGCATTCCTTGGCGTAGGTGTCGTTTGAAACGGGGGCCACGCCGGACTTGCGGCCGCCGTTTTCATCCGCATGTGCAGCGCCCAAGGTCATGATGCCGAGCGCAGCGAGTACGAGAGACGGGCGTTTCATGCTTGTGCTCCTATGAATCTATTGTTGACGCAGATAGCTGAGGAAATCGCCCTTTTCTTGCGGCGTGCATTCGCGCCCCAAGACCCACTTGCAGTTGCGGTTGAACCACTTCTCGATCTCTTTGGCGTCGGTTAAGCGCTTCTTATTCACTGAGGGCGCGAGCGGATCGATCGTCTTGCCCGTGGTTGCGTGTTTGCCCGGTGCTTTGAGGTCCTTGCCATGGCAGGTGGTGCAGTCTCGGGTTTTGCCGGGTTCCTTGGGATCGGGATAGGCGTTGTGCCACTGCGTATCGCCGCGCGCGGCGCTGAAATCCGCCGCGCCTTGCGCCTCATAACCTTTGAGTAAGTCGTCTACGACGTCGGCGTGGGCGATCTGTGCGGCGCACAATACTAAAGCGCCGCCCAATGCGACGATGCGTTGCTTCATGTTGCCTCTGCGTTTTGCAAGTTTGATTTCGGTAACTGCACGATAGCACTGTCGCCTTAAGCCGACATTAACGCGCGCCCTTGGGCAGGCGCATGCCGGAGTCCTCGAAGAACCCTTGTATGGCGTCGAGATGACACGCCTCGCAATGGCCCTTCTTTTTGACTTGCGGCATGGCCCACACTCGCGCACGGATTTCGTCGTGCTTTGCGCGCCAGTAGGGCGTGTCGGTGATGCGCAGCGGCGTGAGTGTAGGAGGTGTCGTGGTGCTGATGCGCCACGCGGGTTCGGAGAGGTGGCTCTCTGCCGCGTTTTTGACCAGGAAGGCCGTGATCTTCGCGTTTGTTTCCGGGTCGAGGGCGAGGTCTTCGCCGAAATGGTTCGCTTGGTCTGCCATAAGCTTGTGCCAGGAGCGCGCTGGTAACAGCGTGGGATGATAGGCGAGATGGCATTCGCCGCAGGCTTTGCGCCAAGTCGCGTCGTCGGGCAGCGCTTTGCCTTTGAACGGGACATAAGGCGCGTCCGGCCGTTCGGTAAGATACCCCTTGAACCAATAGAAACCAAACGCCGCGACCGCGAGCACCACCACTGCGCCGACCGTGCCATAGGCTTTGCCGCTGGGGCCACTGCCTTGCTTATAGCCCGTGAGCATCGCGGCGACGAGGTTTTCGCGGTGGATGAAACTCTCTACGATCACGCCGGCAACATGCATACCCGTCAATGTGAGCAAGGTCCATGCGCCGATCTCGTGCACCTCGCGCGCCGCTTCGCCCGCCATGAACGGCAGCAGCCCCGCCAACGGCCCGTGTTGTTCTTCGCCGCCCATGGTCATGAGGCCCGCAATGGATACCACGAAGCCCAGGGCGATGATGGCGAATATCGCCCAGCTGCCGGCGGGGTTGTGGCCGAGGTGGCGTGCGGCCTGGCCCGTGGCGAGTTCTTTCAGATATGCCCATACCGACGGGAAGTCGTAGGCGAATGCATGGAAGCGCGCGTAGCGGCTGCCTATCATGCCCCACAGCAAGCGAAACACGAGCAGGCCCAGGAACGTGCCGCCGGCGTAGATGTGGATGTCGAGATAACGATTGTCGTCGTAGGTCAGCCAAGCTGCGGCATAACTCGCCACAAGCAACCAGTGAAACACGCGCGTGGGCACGTCCCAGACGTAAGTGCGATTCGCTGCCATGTCGTTGCGTCCCTGGTCAGACATGGGCATGCCTCGGTGCTCGGTGTCTGCGTGCTGTCAGCGCCTTATTGCTCGACAGGCGCGTCGTCGCGATTACCCTGTTGGGAGCAAATAGACCTGTCCGGTTTTGTAGCAAAGGAATTGTCCGCTTTTTCGCCTCCCAGCGGTGCACTGGTCGGGCCGCTCAGGCGGCCTGTTTCGATTGCGCCGTCATGAGGCTGCCCGCAGCATCGTAGTGAGCGAGTTTGCGCGGACCGTGAAAGATCGCGAGGCTGTCGTCCACATACCGATGCACCCGCACCTTCGCTTTGGGCCCGCTCCGAGCGTCCCCGTGCCTCGGGTGAGTAGGCCGCCTGATGCTGGATGCCCAACTGCGCCAGCGCCCTGTCGTGCACAAATACCCGATCACGCGACGGCAGGCGCGAACGAGTACTCCCACCCAACACCGATTTCGCGAGCACGAGGAGACCTTCGGCTGTCCGATGTCGAGATTGCTGAGCCGGGAATACAGCAGTTCTTGCCGGCGGATCAGGCACATCCGGTTCCAACGCCATGTGCGGACGCGACTCGTTGTAATGGCCCACCCAGGTCTTGAGGATGGATCGCAGGTGTGGCGCCGAGATCGGAATCAGCCAGTCCAGGCACTCCCGCCGCATGGTGCCAACACGAAAACGCAGAGCAGCCGGAATGTCGCCGTCACCGCGACGAAGAAGTCACAGGCGATGATCGCTTGGGCGTGGTTTCTCAGGAACGTCGCCCAGCGCTGATTGCCACGCGGACGGCCCGGAGGGCGCTTTGGCATGTACCTCCTCACGGTGCGAGGGGAGATGCGGATGCCGAGCTTGAGGAGGAGCTCGTTCGCAATGCGCTCTTCACCCCAAAGCGGATTGTCGGTGGCCATGCGGCGAATGAGTTGCCGAAGCTCGGGTGGAGTGCACGGGCGTTCCGGCCGCGACTCATATCCCACAGCAGTCGCCATCCGGCGCAGTGCCCGCCAACTCGCCCTGTATAAGGAGCGCGGGGTGAAGCCGCGATGCATCGATGCCGCGACGCGGGTGAGATTAGCGTGGTGGTCGAGGCGGTCCGGCTGGCGCTCGTGTCTGATCGTCGTTCGCCCCGAAACTATAAACCTGGCCATAGGACTTGCACCTACAAAGTAAGGCGCCATGCCCGGCGCACACGATCTCGCGATCAGCGGCGGCCGAAGACCGTCCGCTGCATCGGCTTGTAGACGGCCGGCCCGATTTCACTTCTCTGCGAGAAAACTCACTTCCGCTTGATCTAGCGCGAAACGGGCTGACAGAATTCGCTCATAGACCGACCGTATCTGATCCGCATCACGTGCTTTGGTCGCCTTGAGCAGGTCACCCTCGAGTTCGGCGACAGCAAGTCGCTTGTAGTAGAGCAGCGATTCCTTTAGATGCGCGAGAACGATCTTCCCGGTGAGGACGGGGTGGTTGTTGGTGACGTTTGCATCCGGGAAGCGGGTACCGTGCTCGAGTTCGATCCGCAGGCCTTCGCGAAAATCCTCCAGCCCGACCTCACGGGCTTCGCCGCCGACCTCGTTGAGGATTGCTCGTGCCTCATCGGCAGACACTGTGAACCCTGTGGCAGTGCTCCAATCCTTGATCCCAAGACTCCTACAAGCACGCTCAACTTCTTCGTTGGTCACTAGGTTTGATGATGTCATTGATCTCACGCCTTCTGGCTGCCTAACAAGTGATTGAACGGTTTCCGTTGATTTTCCCCGTGGCTTCTAGCACGTCCCCGCGGCCCTGAAAGCACGCCGTGGCTTGTATTGGCTCTTGCTTATCAGCCCTCTTTCGGGATATATCGTAAGCGCCCAACCGATCCACCTGTAATTTCTTAGCGAGCGCATGCACGCTTGGCGCTTTTGCGAAGGTGCGGGATATGGCGAAGAGGCACGGGGCGCAGTTCTGGCGAGCGCATGTTGAGGCGTGGGATCGAAGCGATCTGACGCAGCGGGAATACTGCGCGAAGCACGGATTGGCTGAGAGGGCATTTTATCGTTGGTGTCGTAAGGAGAAGGACGCGATCGGGGCGGCGAGCTCGTCCTTGACCCTGGTGCCGGTCAGCGTTGGGATGCCGGCAACAAGTAGCATGGTACTGCTGCACAGTCCGAGCGGTTGGCGAATCGAGTTGCCGGGTAGCAATGTTTCTTGGCTGTCCGAGTTACTGAGGCAGCTGCCATGATCCCGGCACCGACGCAGGTCTGGCTGGTGGTCGAGCCGATCGACATGCGTGCCGGCATCGATGGTCTGTCGGTGCGGATCCAAAACACGCTGGGTCGCAGTCCCTGTGATGGCAGTGCCTATGCGTTTGCCAACCGTCGGCGCGACCGTCTCAAGCTGCTTGTCTGGGATGGCAGCGGCGTGTGGCTGTGTCATCGGCGCCTGCATCAGGGGCGCTTCATCTGGCCCAGTGCCGACAGCCCGGTCTTCACCCTGCTTGACGCTCACGTTTCAACTGGCAGGGATATTGTGTTTCGAGGATCCAGTTCGACCTGGCGCGCAGGCGCGAGGCCTGATCGAGGCGCTCCGAGCGATGCCGCGATCTCCTTCCAGCCACTCGCGGCAGCTCGATCAGCGATCTGGGCGCACAGATCAGACCGTCAACCCGACTCTGCCCGAGCGTGCTACCGATGCGGGCTTCATCCATGCATCGCTCTGGGCACGCACAACATCAGCAAGGGATCCGCTTGCAGCAAAGACGCGGCGCAGCCATGTGCTGTCGTTCGTGCCCTCGGTTGCGATTTCCCTTAGTTGGTGAAGCGCCCCCGTCGTGCCGAGATCGGCGGCGTCCGATGCGATCGCCCGCAGCGTGTCGTCGATATCGACCCTGAGCGGCCGCTGCGCGCGGTTCGTGGCGTCGATGATCCCTGCTTCGAGACCAAAGCGGCAAGCGAGAAAGCGGTTGTAACCATAGACCCGATAGATCGCCACGCTGGGTTTCACCGGCCGCTCCCGCAGCAGGTACCGGGCGAGCGTCTGGGCGTAGGCGGCGAGCAGCGCGGCTCGCTCCACGGTGAGAGGCGTATCGCACACGCGAATCTCGATGGTGCCGTACTCCGGCTTCGGGCGAATATCCCAGTAAAAGTCTTTCATGCTCTCGACGATCCCATAGCCCTTCATGTCCTCGAAGTAGAGGTTGAAGTCGCTCCACGTCTCAACCAAAGGCATGTAGCCGCTCAAGGGGAACGCGTTTATTACATTGAGCCGCGACGAGGCGAAGAGCGTGTCGGCGCCCTGATAGAACGGCGACGACGCGGCGAGCGCGATGAAGTGCGGAATGTAGCGTGACAGTCCGTGCACCAGGTACATCGCCGCATCGCCATCCGGGCAGCCGATGTGTATATGCTGTCCAAATACGGTGAACTGTTTGGCGAGATAACCGTAAAGCTCATGCAGGTGGTGATAGCGCGGCTGGGCGAAGATGCGTTGATCGGTCCAGCGCTGGAACGGATGGGCGCCGCCGCCGGCGATGCATAGGTTGAGACGTTCCGCCCCGAAACGCAGTACGTCCCGGATTGCCACCAACTCCTCCAGCAGCGTGGTGTGTGATCGGTGGATATCCGTGCTGATCTCCACCATGCTCTCCGTGATTTCGGGTTTGATCTCGCCGGGGTGCGGCGTCTTACCGGCAAGAGCTAGCAGATCCGGTGCGCCGCGGGTCAAATTGAAATCGCGGCGGTTCAGGATTTGGAGCTCCAGCTCGACCCCGAGGGTGAGCGGCTCGGAACCCCTAAAAGGCAGGTGTTCCATAGCGGACATCGGGAAGATGTTCGGTCTCACCCGCGCGCCGGAGGGCAAATTGCGCTGCGATAGGTCCGGCCAGTTCTAGGATCACCGCAGCAGCGAGCACCACGGCAGAAAGCTTAGCCCCGAACTCAGGGTAGAGGTTGCCGGGCCCTTGCGGGAGCATGAGTGCGAGGCCTGACATGGGCACGAGGGTCAGGCTCAGCAGGCCGGCCGACCCTGTGCGCAACCGGGAAAGCGGCGCGAAGAGCATCACCCCGATGGACTTGCCGGCGAATCGAGACAGCACGAGACCGATCGCGAGCAAGCCACCGGTGGCAAATTGATCGGGGCGAAGGGCAGCACCGATGAAGACAAACAGCACGACATAAAAGATCTGCCCCGCATAGCCCGTGTTGATTGACATGATCCAGCGGTTGTGGTCCAGGTTCCGGGCGGAAATACCGAAGGTCAGCAAGGCGACGAGGACCGAGATTTTGAGTGCCTCGGCGAGCCCCACTGCGAGCACCAGCAGTGCGACGTGCATCGCAAACTGCCTTTGCTCCCGCTTGCCCAGCAGGCGTGCCCCGTAGATCGCAAGCCGCGCGGCGATAAAGCCGAGGAGCACGGATCCGACCAAGACATAGGTTGGTTGCACGAGCGCGACCAGGGTACCTGCCCGGTACTCAATATGGACGAACGCCGTGAGAAGCGTGACAACCGTAAACGCTAGCACGCTGTTCAAGGCGGTGAGGCAAAGGGCGCGCTCCGTCACTTGGCCCTCCGCCTTCATCTCCTTCGTGACGAGGAGCACCACTGCCGGGGACGTCGCCATGCCGATCGCGGCGGCGAACGCCGCGAACAAGGGTTCGATCCCGAACCAGCGTAGCACGAAGAACATGCAGGCGAACGAGAGCCCCGATTCCGCAAGACCGGTTACGCCGAGCCATGGGTCCCGCCGCAACCACCTCAGGTCGAGCCGCTGCCCCAACTCGAACAGGACGAGGCCGACCGCGAGATCCACGAGAACACCCGCTGCGTCCATGTTCGCCTGGTCGAACCAGTTCAGCCCGAACGGCCCGAGAATGAGCCCGATCAGGACATAACCTGTGATCCTGGGCAACGCGACGAGTCGCCTGGCGCATTCGCCGCCGATCAGCCCCGCCAGGAGAATCAGCCCGAAGAGAACCAGCGGATTCATGGGGGGCTGCAGAGCGGGCAGGAAATCCTCAAGTGCCATGCTCCGCCTCCGTTCGATATAAGTGAGTGGCCGGCAAGTCGGCGCCGACGGCTCAGGTCTGGATTTTCAGCGTGCGCCCGGCGCGAGGAGGCCGGGCAAGAGGCGTGTTCGAATTCTTGTCAGGACGCGTGCAAACCCATCACGGGTCTCGACGCATTCCCTCCCTGCCCCTGTAGTGTACCACCGCGACGCCGGCCGAGGTTACCTTGGGGTGGAACACCGCTCAGAAAGGCAACCGCGCTCTTCGCGAGTGGCGCGCGTGTCGTCAGACTACCAGATGTTGCGGCGTTCCCTTTTGCCACAGATCGATGTTATCGATCAATTGGTCCGCGAGAAATTGCATGGCGCCATCCGACGCCCAGGCAACGTGGGGCGTCAGAATGAAGTTGGGCAGGCGCAGATCGAGGAGCGGATTTCCCTCCTTGGGTGGCTCCTTGACGAGGACGTCAAAGCCGGCCCCCGCAATCCACCCCTTCTCGAGCGCCTGGATCAGTGCGTCCTCCTGCACGAGCCCCCCGCGCGCCGTGTTGATGAGAAGGGCAGTGCGCTTCATTGACTTGAGCTCCCTTTCTCCGATCATTCCCTTGGTCTCAGGCGTCATTGGGCAGTGGAGGGTGATGATGTCGCTCTCTTTCAAAACGGTCTCGAGCGGCGTGAACTCCACACCGGGTGCCTTGGGAGGGGCGTGGTCCGCGAACAGCACCCGCATCCCGAAACCACGGGCGATCGCTGCCGTCCCCTGGCCGATCGCTCCCTCCCCGATGATGCCGATCGTACTGCCGAAGAGATCGCCGATGGGATAGTCGAAGAAACAGAACTGGTCCACCTCCTGCCAGCGCCCCCGCTCGACAGCCGCGCGGTATGCGAAGAGGTTTCGCGCAGCACCAGCACCATGGCGAAGGCATGCTCGGGCACCGTGTGCACGGCATAGTCGCGGATGTTGGCGACCGCGATACCGCGGGCCTTGCAGTACGCTACGTCGATCACGTCGTAACCGGTGGCTGCGACCGCGATCATCTTGAGGTCGGGAAGCTGTCCGAGCGCTTCGCCGCGAAGCGGTACCTTGTTCGTGATTGCTATGGAGGCTCCCTTCAGCCGCTCGACGATCTCGTCCGCGCCGGTAGTTGCGTAATCCTCCCAAACGTGCTCGAAAGCGGGACGGCGCACCTTGGCACGCAAGGTCGAGCGATCGAGGAAGACGACCTTATGCATGGGGGTCTCCGGCTGGTCGCCGCAATATCGTGAGATCAAGTGCGCATTGCGCCGCGGTGCGCACCGGTACGCCGGCCTAACGAGCGAGTATAGGTCGGGCCCGGCAGGCACGCCAGCCGGTCTTCGGTCTTCCGGTGCGAGAACTGAGCCTGGGAGGAGTGCAGAGCGCGCGGACCAAACTCGTGCCCCGCGCCTGGGCGAGAAGAGAGCTGCCAGTTAGGTTAAACCGCGGCGGGGTGCGTAGCGTACCTCAATCCAGCGCTTAATGCGGTTTGCATCGGCGATGCGGGTATACCGGCCAACGGCGTCGAGCAGCACGATGATAAAGGGTCTCGCCGCTATCGTAGCCTGCATCACAAGGCAGCGCCCTGCCTCGGAGATATAACCGGTCTTTTGCAAACTGATTTCCCATTCTCCGCTCCGCACCAGGCCGTTCGTATTGTGAAACAGCCGCTCGCGTCCGTCCGCGATCTCGACCTCGTACGACTCGGTTGTCGAGTAATCACGGATTAGTTGGTAGCGATAGCCCACTCGGACGATCTGACTGAGATCGCGGGCCGTGGAGACGTTGCTGCTGCTAAGTCCCGTAGGCTCTACGAAGTAGGTATTCCGTGTGGCAATCTCCTTGGCCTTGCGGTTCATAGCACGGACACACGCCGCGGTTCCGCCCGGATACGTTCGACCCAGTGCCGCCGCCGCGCTGTTCTCCGAGGCCATGAGAGCAAGTCGTAGCAGCTCGCGACGGGTCAGGACGGCACCGACGGGTAGGCGAGACCGTGTCCCCTTCAACTCGTCGAGGTCGTCCTCGGTGATCATGATCGGTTCGTCTAGCGGAAGCTGCGCGTCGAGTACCACCATGGACGTCATTAGCTTCGTGATTGATGCTATTGGCATCACCAGTCCGGAATTCTTCTCGTAGACGGACTGACCATGCTCAAGATCGATGACCAGGGCAGCGGCGCTGCTGACGCTGAGGTTGATGGGATCCTCTTCCTCCAGCGCTGTAAAGCGATGAAGACGTAGGGACGCTGTGGTGTACTTCGAATGCTTCGACGCCGCGAGGTTTCGCTTCACTGAGCGTGGAATTGAAGTCGTGGCTGCCTTGATGCGAGATGGCGAGCGCGCGACCTTCGGCTGAACTTCCTTGGAACTGCGCAGTGTGTGGCTGCTGCCACGGACAACGACCTTACCGCTGGGCGGTTTCATCGTCGCACGTACTCGCTTCTTGGGTTCAACCGTCACGGCGCTCGCGTCGAGGGAGAAGAGGACAACGATCAACAGCAGGGGACCAACGCGCAGCCAGGACATGGTTCTCACCTTACGCATCACCCACGCGAGCAAGGGATTTCTTGTTCTTCGCGAAACTCAGCGCTTTCATACGCCGGACCGTCCTTTGCCCCAAACATAGCAAAATTCATGAACTAAGGAAAGGTTCGTGAAGCTAGTTTCGAGAAAGAAATCGGACCAAAACCGTGCCAAGCAAGAAATCGCCCAGCATCCGTTCACCAACGCACCCAACGCTCGCACGCAAGGATATTGGGACACAGCCTGAGTATACGGGGTCACAGCGGCCCGCCCCTCGTCGGAAAAGAGCGGGAAGAGGAGCGGCAGAAGGATGAGCTTGAAGAGCGTCGCCGATACCATTCCAGGTTGCCGGGCCGACCTGAGCAGCAGCTCGACCGCGGACATGGTCTGCGAAACAGCTGAGCGGAGTCCTCGGCGATGCGGGCGCGCGACTGAGCGAAGAGCAGGTCATAATACCCGTTGGCAAGCGCCACCTCCTGGACCCGGACCGTGTCGGCGAGATCCTGGTTGGAGGCTTCGATCCCGAACTGGGCCGCCTCCGTGCGAAGCTGGCGCTTGTTGCCGCGCTCAAACAATTGAGAGAGTGCCAGTGGCGCGCACTCGGATCGGTCACCCGAGGGTTGCGACCTCGGTCTTGCGATTGTCCGGGATGTCGCTGACCGCCACGGTGCGAGTTTCCGCTTGGCCGACGGCGCTCGCGGGCGTGGGAACCTGGCCCATGGAGATTGTAAGCTTATGTCCCTGCGGTTCTTCGCAGTCTGCACTGTACTCATCGCTCTCGGTTGCGCCTCTCGACTGCCCGACAGCGCCGAACTGCGCACCGTATCGCAGGTCGATCTCGGCCGATACACCGGGACGTGGTACGAGGTCGCGACCATCCCGAGCTGGTTTCAGCGCAACTGCGTCGGTACGACAGCGACCTATTCGCTGCGCGAAGACGGTCTCCTACGCGTCGAGAACGCCTGTCGTGATAAGACGATTGATGGCCGGATGCGCAGCATCGTCGGCAGGGCCTGGGTCACCGACAAGACCACCAATGCCAAGCTCGATGTTCAGTTTTTCTGGCCGTTCACGGGGGCTTACTGGATCATCGCTCTGGATCCCGACTACCGGTACGCGATGGTGGGCCATCCATCGCGGGACTACCTGTGGATCCTCTCGCGCACCCCCGAAATGAGCGAAGCAACCTATCACGAATTGCTCGCGACGGCTGCGCGAGAGGGATACGACGTCTCGCGTCTGAGGCGCACCCTCCAGCCTGGGAGCTAGCCCCCCGCGGTCGCGACGACGGGTGGCTCGGACCCGCGCACTTCGGCGAATTCGCGCTCGTGCTGCTGGAGTGTCCACATCGCTGCGTACGCACCGCCTGCTGCGAGCAGCTCCCGGTGCGTGCCGCGCTCGACGATGTGCCCATGGTCCATCACGAGGATCTGATCGGCGTCCATCACGGTCGAGAGCCGGTGCGCGATCACGAGCGTGGTACGGCCCGCGGCGATGCGCTCGAGTTCGGCCTGAATTGCCTGCTCCGACTTGGAATCAAGCGCTGAGGTCGCCTCGTCGAAAATCATGATGCGCGGGTTCTTGAGCAGTGCCCGCGCGATCGCGACGCGCTGCTTTTCGCCCCCGGAGAGCTTGAGCCCTCGCTCCCCCACGCGCGAATCATACTTGTCGGGCAGGCTCTCGATGAAGTGGTGGACGTGGGCCGAGCGCGCGGCTTCGACCACCTCCGCCCGGGAAGCGTCCGGGCGCCCATAGAGTATGTTGTAGTAGATCGTGTCGTTGAAGAGCACGGTGTCCTGCGGAACGATGCCGATCGAGGCTCGCAGGCTCGACTGCTTCACCTCACGGATGTCGCGACCATTCACCGTGATGCGGCCACCATTCACGTCGTAGAAGCGGAAAAGGAGCCGGGCGAGGGTGGACTTTCCCGAGCCCGAGTGTCCCACCACTGCAACCTTGCTGCCTGCAGGGATCTCGAAGCTCACCTCGTGCAGGATCGCGCGCTTCGCGTCGTAGCTAAAGCGCACTTTCTCGAAGCGGATGGTGGCCGGGCCTGCCGGCAGCTCTACTGCCCCCGCGTTGTCATCGATCTCCCGATGCTCTGTGAGCAGCGCGAACATACGATTCATGTCGGTGAGTGCCTGCTTGATTTCCCGATAGGCCATGCCGAGGAAGTTAAGGGGGATGTAGAGCTGAATCAACAGGCCGTTGATGAGCACGAGATCGCCAAGTGTGAGTGTGCGCGCGACTACGCCCTGCGCCGCGAAGATCATCAGCAGGGTCACCGCAATCGCAATGATGAAGCTCTGGCCGACGTTCAGGAGGCCGAGGGACACTTCGTTCTTCACCGCTGCTGATTCGTACTTCTGCAGGTTATCGTCATAGCGTCGCGCTTCGAACTCCTCGTTGTTGAAGTACTTTACGGTCTCGTAGTTGAGCAGGCTGTCGATCGCACGCGTGTTGGCCCTGGAGTCGAGCTCGTTCACACGCCGGCGGATGTCCATGCGCCATTCCGTAACCGCGATGGTGAACCCGAGGTAGATGGCGACCGCGCCGAACGTCACCGCTGCGAAGCGCCAGTCGAACTTTGTCAGCAGCACTGCGGCCACCAACGAGAACTCCAGGATGACCGGGATGATGGAGAACAACATGTAGCTCATGAGCGTCGAGATACCCCGCGACCCGCGCTCAATGTCGCGCGAGACGCCCCCTGTCTGACGCTCGAGGTGGAAGCGCAGCGACAATGCGTGCAGGTGACGGAAGACGGTGAGCGCGACGCGGCGAATAGCGCGCTGGGTCACGCGCACGAACACCGCGTCGCGCAATTCCGCGAAGAGCGTCGTGGAAAGCCGCAGCGCGCCGTATGCCAGAAGCAGGGCCAAGGGCAGCACGAGGACCTCCTGGTCCGGGTTGAGGGCGTCGACGATCTCCTTGAGCAACAGCGGTACGCCGACGTTCGCGACCTTCGCTGCCGACAGGAACATGAGGGCCACGCCGACCCGACCCTTGAACTCCCAGAGGTATGGCGCGAGCAAGAGCACGGCACGCCATTCGTTGCGGCGCGCACCTGATGGGGCGGTGGACTGGGCGTCCGAATCGTAGGGGGTGCGTCTCAAGCGTGGGGTTCGACTAGGTGGGCGTTTCCGGGCGGGAGACCGGATTGTACGGCCCACCGGCGCAAGCCCGCATCAGGCGCGTTTTCAACCCGGGCCGTCCGCCACAGAACGACCGCGGTGACGCCCGGGCAAGGGCGAGGGAACAGGGTTCCAAAGCTCGGAACCAAGGGAATCCGAGTTGCCCCGGTGCGCCACGGAGGCCAAAAAAAGAGGCGCAGAAAGTCTGCGCCCCAAGTACCAAAGGAGGAGGATGAAGACAACGAGGATCAACTAACTCCCTATGCCTTCGGCAGTCTAAGAAGCGATTACCGTGCCAGGACGGCAAAGGCTGCCGGCTTAGGGGCATTGGCGGCTGCGGCAGGCATTTGGCCGTCAATGCAAGTTGCTGCTGCAATGCACCAATAAATGAATGAATTGATGTCGAATCGCCAGCAGTCACTTTCTTGAGAGGGTTGCGCTCAAAGCCGCGTGGTCCGAGAGCTTGGCCCACACATGGCCGTGATGAACGCGTGCCTGCTTGACCTTGAAGCCACGTACGTAGATGCGATCCAGACTGAACATCGGCAACGCCGACGGAAAACTGCGTGCAGGCCGACCGCGGTACGCCTCAAACGCTTCCTGCACCGCGAGCCCCGCAATCAACTCGTCGCTCGCTTCCCGGCGCCAGTCGTTGAAGTCCCCGGCGATCACGAGCGGCGCGTCGTCCGGTACGAGGCGCTGAATTCGTTTGCGCAGCGCTTCCAGCTGTCGTCGTCGCCACCGTGCGGCGAGTCCGAGGTGTACGTTCACACAGTGCATCGTCTGCGGCCATCCGGGGACCTCGATTTCGCAGTGGAGCAAGCCGCGGTTCTCCATCGGGTGAGCGGAGATGTCCTCATTGTCCCAGCGGGTGATCGGAAAACGCGACAGGATCGCGTTGCCGTGGTGACCGCCGTCATAGACCGCGTTTTTGCCGTAGGCGAAGTCCACCCATTCGGCGCCAGCGAGGAACTCATGCTGTGGTTCGGTCGGCCAATCCAGGAAGCGCTGCGCGTGCTGTTCGTGCTCGCCGAGTACTTCCTGCAGGAACACGATGTCCGCCCCGAGCGCCGAGAGGCGTTCACGCAGTTCGTGAACGACCATGCGCCGATTCAGCGATGACAGTCCCTTGTGAATGTTGTAGGTGGTGACGCGAATCAGGTCAATCATGACGTGGCGGGTATGGTTGACCTTGTTTCTTGTTTCGACTCTCCAGAGGCCACATAGAAGACGCCTTCGTTAGTGCAAGCTGCGCTGCGGTCGCGAGCGCTGGGAAATCAGAAGGCGGGTGGAGCGGCGGCCGATCAGACCGGCTCCGCTACGCAGCGTCGCGCTCCCACGCGGTCGCTCGAGCCACCTCGACCGACAAGCGTGCGGACACCGAAAAACGCTCGCCGCGCTGCTCGACCCGCACTTGCGGCTCGGGCGCAGCCCGCCGCCACACCGGCGATCAAGGCAATCCAGAAGAGAACCGACAGCCAAGGCCCGCAACGCGACATCGACGCGTTTCCGATGCCCCAGAGGCGCGTTCAGGAGACTTCGAGCATTCGGTCCAGGGCGAGCTTGGCCAGGACCGCCTCGTCCGGGGGCACGCGGATCCGATTCACGACCCGCCCTTCGACCAGATTCTCGAGACACCAAGCCAGATGCGGCGGATCAATGCGCGCCATCGTTGAGCACATGCACACCATTGGCGCCATGAACTGGACGATCTTGCCCTGCGGCTTGAACTCTTCAGCGATCCGGTTAACGAGATTGAGCTCCGTGCCGACCAGCCAGTGCGTGCGTGGCGGTGCCTCCGCAATGGTCTTGACGATGTACTCCGTCGAACCGACGTAGTCCGAGAGCTTGCACACCTCGAAGCTCGCTTCGGGATGGGATATCACGATGCCATCCGGATGCTGGTTGCGCCAACGCAGGACATGCTGGGGCTGAAACATCTGGTGCACCGAGCAGTGCCCCTTCCAGAGCAGGATTCTTGCGTGCCGAATCTCTTCCGGCGTCAAACCGCCCAAGGGCTCGTCGGGGTCCCATACCGGCATCTCATCGAGCGCAATCCCCATTGTGTAGCCGCTCCAGCGACCGAGGTGCTGGTCGGGGAAAAACAGCACCTTCTCCCGCCGCGCGAAAGACCACCCGAGGATCTTGGACGCGTTGCTGGAAGTGCAGACGATGCCGCCATGCTCACCGCAGAACGCCTTCAGATCGGCAGCGGAATTGATGTATGTCACAGGCGTGATGGTCTTGTCCGGATTCAGCACCTCGGCGAGCTCGCGCCATGCGCGGTCGACGTTCGCGAGGTTTGCCATGTCTGCCATCGAACAGCCAGCATTGAGGTCCGGGAGGATCGAGACTTGATGCGGCTGCGAAAGGATGTCCGCGACCTCGGCCATGAAATGCACGCCGCAGAAGACGATGAACTCCGCTTTCGTCTGCGCAGCAAGGCGCGAGAGCTTGAGCGAATCCCCGGTGAGGTCGGCGTGACGGTACACATCGGCGCGCTGATAGTGATGGCCCAGAATCACCGCCCGTTTGCCCAGCGCCGCCTTGGCGGCGACGATACGGTCCTGGCAAGCGTCGTCCTGCAGCCTCTCGAAACGATCGAACGCGACGGTAGCGGTTTGCATGAAACACTCCCTGGAAGTTTAGCGTCGGCGCGACAAAGCCCGAAATGGTATGCGCCTACGACAGATTCTCAAACAGTTTGTTGCAGCGCGTTCGCCACGCGTTCAGGACCGCATGGGAAAGCGTCGAATCATTTCGGGCAGCAGGCGGATGGCGTCGCGGTTGCTCCACGAGCGCACGCGCTCGGCAGCTGATTGCCAGGGCACCCACTCGTAGGAGACGTGCTCGGCGGGTGAAAGGGTGACGGGTCGACGCTCGGGCAACCTCAGCCCGAACACATGCTCGGTGTTGTGCGTGACACCGGGCGGGTAGCGATGAAGAAAGAACGGATAGATCTCATAGCGGTTCTCGACCTGCCAGTCGTCGACGGCGTCGGCATCAATGCGTATGCCGGTCTCTTCCAGCACCTCGCGCACGGCGGTTTCGCGCAGCGTTTCGCCCGCGTCCTGGCTGCCCGTCACGGACTGCCAGAACCCTGGATGGTCGGCTCGTTCGATCAAGAGCACTTCGAGTTCAGGCGTATAGATTAAGACCAGCACCGAAACCGGGATCTTCTTCGGCATGGCCGCACGCGCTGCGCGGCGAATCAGGGAAACGCCGGCAGCGTCGCATCGGGCGGCACGTCGACGAAGAACGCCCAGAACGGGCGCTCCGCGCCGCGCCAGTAATCGGCGGCCGCCTTCAGCACATCGACGAGGGTATTGAAGAGCGGCTTCTCGCGCCGGCGCAGCTCGGCTCCCCCCTCGATGAGAAGCACGTAACCGACGACATCGTGCCACGACATGTCGGTAAGGCAGTCCTCGAGTGCGTCCCAGTTGCGGCCAAACCATTCCGGAAAATCCATGACTTCCTGCAGGTGCCCCATGAGGTCAGCCTTGTCCGCGATCTCGGCGAGATCGATTCGATAGACGCCGTAACCCATGAGGTTCGCCGTCGCCGCGAGCGGCGCGATCGGCTCGCGGATCGCGCACGCTCCGCTCAAAGTAAGGTTCGAGAGGACCTGATCGAGGCCGTTCATTCGATGATGCGCCGGAAGCTGCGGTAATGATCGTCGGTGTAGTAGAGCTCGCCGTTTGCGCCCGCGACAATCCGCCGCGCACCACGGTCCCGCGCGCCTGGCGCAGGTACCGTGAATTCGCGATAGTAACCGCGCTTCGCCTCCGGTAGAAGCCGCTCTCGGTTACCGAATTGCGTCCCATCCCTGCGGTACGGGAACGGCCCGCCTTGTTGAATCAGCACCGCGGTTTCCCGCACCTCCCGCGGGAGGTCGGCGAGCCTGACTTCGCCAACGCCGGAAAGTCCAAGCGCCGCGGCGCTCAACAGGGTGCAGACGAACCCGAGCAGCGCCGCTCGCAACGGGCCAACTGTCCTGGCGCCGAAGATACGCGGCATTGCCCGGCAGCTCAGGGTTTGTCGACTGCCCGCAGCCGGATGTGGAGCTCCCGCAACTGCTTGTCGTCCACCGGACTAGGCGCGTGCGTGAGCAGGCACTGCGCGCGCTGCGTCTTCGGAAAAGCGATGACGTCGCGGATCGATTCCGCCCCCACCATCATCGCGACGATGCGATCGAGACCAAACGCGATCCCACCGTGGGGCGGGGCACCATACTGCAGCGCATCGAGCAGGAATCCGAACTTGAGGCGCGCTTCTTCGGCGTCGATCGCGAGTGCGCGAAACACCTCCGACTGCACGTCTTCACGGTGAATCCGCACCGAGCCCCCCCCGATCTCCGAACCGTTTAGTGTCACGTCGTACGCCTTGGCGAGCGCTCTTCCGGGATCGGTCGCAAGGTAATCCTCGTGGCCGTCCTTGGGTGCGGTGAACGGGTGGTGCATGGCTACCCAGCGCTTCTCCTCTTCATCGTACTCGAACATCGGGAAGTCCACGACCCATAGCGGCTCCCAGCCGGTGGACGCGTAGCCGCGCTCGTGACCGATTTTCTGGCGGAGCGCACCCATCGCGTCGTTCACGATCTTCGAGCGGTCGGCGCCGAAGAAGATAAGGTCACCGTTTTGAGCGCCGGTGCGTTCGAGAACGCTCTGCAGGACCTTCTCGGGCAGGAACTTGACGATGGGCGATTGCAGGCCAGCCTCGTTTGGCTGCGACGCGTCGTTCACCTTGATGTAGGCGAGCCCTTTCGCCCCGTAGATCTTCACGAAAGCCGTGTAGTCGTCGATGTCCTTGCGCGAGAGCTTCTCCCCTGCGCCGGGAACGCGCAACGCCGCGACGCGTCCGCTCCGTAGGTCAGCTGCGGCGCGGAACACCTTGAACTCGACCGTCCGCATGAGATCCGTGAGCTCGGTGAGTTGGAGGGGCACTCTGAGATCGGGTTTGTCCGATCCGTAGCGCGACATCGCGTCCGCGAAGGACATAACCGGGAACGGATCGGGCAGCGAAACGTTGAGCACCTCCTGGAAGAGAGTCCGGATGAGACCCTCCATCAACGCCCGGATCTCCACCTCCGTAAGGAAGGAGGTCTCGATATCGATCTGGGTGAATTCGGGCTGTCGGTCGGCGCGCAGGTCTTCGTCGCGGAAGCACTTCACGATCTGGTAGTAGCGATCGAACCCAGAGATCATGAGCAACTGCTTGAAGAGCTGGGGCGACTGGGGCAAAGCGAAGAACTCCCCGGCGTGAACCCGCGAGGGCACGAGGTAGTCACGCGCTCCTTCCGGCGTTGATTTGGTGAGCATCGGCGTTTCGATGTCAATGAACCCCTGCGCGTCGAGATACCTTCGCGCTGACATCGCGACCCGGTAGCGCAACCGCAGGTTCTTCTGCATGTGGGGACGCCGCAGATCGAGGAAGCGGTATTCCAGCCGCACCTGCTCCGACAGGTTCTCATCGTCCATCTGGAACGGCGGCGGCAGCGAGGGGTTGAGGATCTCGATATCGTGGGCGAGCACTTCGATCTCGCCAGACACAAGGTTCGAATTCACCGTTCCCTCGGGGCGGTGCCGCACCTTCCCAGTCACCCTTACCACGAACTCACTGCGGAGCCTTTCGGCCACCCGGAACGTCTCCGGGCGGTCAGGGTCGCACACCACCTGCACCAGCCCCTCGCGGTCGCGCAGGTCGATGAAGATCACACCGCCGTGGTCGCGTCGCCGGTGCACCCAGCCACAGAGCGTGACAGTCGCATCGACATGGCGTTTCGTTACCAGCCCGCAGTATTCGCTTCGCATGGAAGGATCGGAGAGGAAGAGAAAGAAGCGGGGGTTGGACCGGCCCGCCGTTTACTTGGCCGCGCCCGCCTGGATCTGCGGGGGCGTGTCGGTTCCGCGTTTCGAGCGGACCAGGACACGCGGCCCCGGCACGACGACGCCCATGGAAATGATGTACTTGAGAGCCTCGTCCACGCTGATGTTTAGCTCCACCACGTCGGCCTTCCGCATCATCACGAAGTAGCCGCCGGTTGGATTGGGTGTCGTCGGCACGTAAACGCTGACGTACTCGCCCTGCATGTAGTTGGCTATTTCACCGCCTGGCGCGCCGGTCAGGAAGGCAATCGTCCAGGAGCCTTCGCGCGGGAACTGCACCAGCAACGCTTTGCGGAAGGCCTGTCCCGAAGGCGACAGCAGCGTGTCGCTCACCTGTTTCACGCTGGAGTAGATTGACTTTACGAACGGGATCCGCGCGAGCAGCGCTTCCCACATCCGCAGCAATCGCTCGCCCACGAAGTTGCGGGCGAGCACCCCCGTCAGCAGCACCACCACCAGCGTGAGCACCACACCCAGCCCAGGGATTCTCATTCCGATCAGCTTCTCCGGGCGCACGCTCTCGGGGATGAGGAGCAGGCTCTGATCGAGCGTGCTGATAAGCAGGTTCAGCACCCATAATGTGGTGACCAGTGGCACCAGCACCAGCAGGCCGGTGACGAGGTAGCGTTTCACGCGCTGGTGTTCAGCTGTGGCAGGCGCACGCCCCAGCGCAGCCAGCAGCCTTGCTATCGTTATTGGCCGTCGACTCTTCCTTCGGTTTGGCGTCCGGTTTGTCCCCCGACTTGGCCGCGGGTTGCGATCCGTTCTTGAAGTCCGTCACGTACCACCCGCTTCCCTTCAGCTGAAAACCAGCGGCGGAGATTAATCTGGAGAACCTTGAGCTCCCGCATTCGGGACAGGTCTTCATGGGGTCATCGCTGACCTTCTGCAGGAATTCAGTCTGATGGGCACAATGGTCGCAGCGGTACTCGTAGATCGGCATGAAACCCTCCTGAAATCGCAAAACGGCGCAAAATTATAGCGGAATTTCAAGCAGTAACCGCACCTACATGGGGGTTCCCAAGCCGCATTCCAAGGGCTCCGGGCGAAGGATGTGACCTGCCAAAGACTCCCCGGTGGATCCAGGCTGCGCGGGCCGCAACTCCAGTGCACTGCAATCGGCATCGCCCTCGCTGAGTCGGTCATTTCCTTCTCGCTAAAATGCCTTGTTCGACTTCCGGACATAAGTGAGCGGCACGTTCCTTGCGCCCGGGTGCTGCGAATCCGCCCGGTCACTGGACCGCGACGGATCTCAAAAAACCAGACCATACGTGAGAGGACGAATCATGAAGGCGTTTCGCAAGCTGAGTGCGGTATTGCTGGTCGCGTGGGCCGGTGCCGTCCACGCGGGAGACATCGACGGTGCCGCAGTGGTCGGCGGCGGCTTGGGCGGCGCAGCGGGCGCGGCGGTGGGATCGGCCGTTGGCGGCAAGACCGGAGCGATCGTCGGTGCCGGCGTCGGCGGGGCGGCCGGGGCCGCGATCGGCAGCTCCGTCAACGAGCCCAGGCCACAGACCGTGTACATTCGCGACGGTAGGTGCTGGCCGCCTGGACACTGCAAGGGCAAGAACCACCGTCATCCCTGAGCTCTTGTCGGACGCTGCGACCGCGGCCCGGCTCCGAGCGACGGCGCTTCGAGATCGAAGCGCCGTTTTTCTTTCCCTGTTGCGATGACCCCGACGAACGCTCTTGACCAGTTGAAATCCCGCGCCCCCATCCACACCTTCCTACTACGAAGGTGCCGGGTGGAGCCAGCCCCGGGGTTCCTATACGAATAGCTTGAAGGAGGATTTGCCATGTATCGGTCACTGTTTCCGCGTGATCTGTTCGCCGAACTCGACCGCCTGCAGCGCGAGATGCAGCAGGCATTCGATATCTCCCCTAGCATCCGCGGTTTCGGGCGTGGCGGTTTTCCAGCCCTCAACGTGGGCGGTACGCCGCAGTCGGTGGAGATTTATGCGTTTGCGCCGGGGCTCGACCCGGCCAGCATCAATGTGGATCTGGATCGGGGAGTGCTCACCATCTCCGGCGAGCGCAAAGCCAGTCTGCCCGCCGCTGAGGATAAGGCCGCCGTGCACATCAACGAGCGCTTTGCCGGCCGTTTCAGCCGCGTGGTAAGCCTGAGCGATGACCTCGATCCCAATACCGTGTCGGCCACCTATCGCGACGGCGTGCTGCACGTCAGCGTCAAGCGGCGTGAATCAGCCCAGCCGCGCCGCATCACCGTACAGTAACCAGGAGGAATCGCCATGAAGGAAAGAACCGCCGTCACCAAGGAGAGCCGGCCCACTCGCAACGATGTCGGACTGCTGCCGCCAGTGGACGTCATCGAGGACAGCACCGGAATCACCCTATACGCCGATCTGCCGGGAGTGCCGAAGGATAAGCTCGACCTGCACGTGGAGGCCGACACCCTCACGATCGAGGGTGAACTGGCGCTCGCAGTTCCGGAGGGCATGGAGGCCAGCCACGCCGAAGTTAGCCTCCCGCGCTATCGGCGCGTATTCACCCTGAGCAAGGAGCTGGATGCGGAAAAGGTCGCTGCCGAGCTGACCCACGGCGTGCTGAAGCTGCGTATCCCGAAGGCCGAACACGCGCAACCGCGACGGGTTGAGATCAAGGTCGCCTAATGGATGGCCCGCCCTGGATGGGCGGGCGATTCCCTCTGCTTGGCGCCCGAACTTAGCGCGAACGTAGCAAAAGGCTTTGCGCTCCCAAGTGGCAGACTTAAGCTCGACAGTGCTCCGAGGCCGGTTCAATCACAGTACTCGTCTTGTTTTTTTCGGATTTCGCCTTTTCAGAGCAGCTGGCACCATCCCCAGCGTACACGACGGAGGATAGGGACAGACCGATTACGGCGAGCAGGGCAACTAGACGCTTCATGGCAAGGGCTCCTCGAGGGGTTGGCGCAATCACATCGCGACCAGTGTGAAGCTCTTGCACCGACCAGCCAACCGAGGAAAAAGTTTCCCGCGACTCAGGCCGAACGGCGCATGGCGCCCCCTGCCTCGGGGTTCCCGCCGCCGGCGCTGATCGGGTGGGACAGAGCCTCCGGAACTGGCAGCTTCAGCAGTCGGTACAGGTGCGCGAGATTCTGCCGGTACAGTCGATCGAAACTCGCCACCGAATGCGCCGGATTGTAGTCGCCGAACCACCAGAACCAATCCGAGCTCTCGCACGAAGCCAACTGAACTGACGCCGCCTGCTGTTCAGACTCCGTCAGGCGGCCGCTTGCCATGACCAGATCGAAGCTCTGCTTCGCCTGCGCGAGGAGATCCCAGGCATGGTTCTTCTCCGCCGATCCGATCCATGTCGCAAGATTGCCGTAGACCCAGCTGCCGGCGGCGAGGCCGAAGAGCCGGCCCGCCGCAGCACGTGGACGGGTCGCGGGAGGAGCTTCCTCCAGCCACTCGGCATAGGTCGTCGTGCGGATGAAGGGGTGCGCTTGAAGCCGGCTGTAGAGCTCGCTCAGAAAATAGTAGCCATTGTAAGCGTAGAACTCCCAGGCGTTCTCGCCGTCGAGAATGACCGACACAATCGGAACCTCCCCCTCGCCTGCCGAGTGGGCAATGCCTTCCAGTTCACCCACGAAGTGCGCCGCCGCGTCGGCCCCGTCCCATCGGCAGTACTCGAAGCCGATGAGATCCGACAGTCGATCGTCGCGAAAGAAACAGGCAACGTCACCGCCCGGCCCGCTCACCCTCCAGGGTCTGTAGAGCCACTCACGCTTGCTGCCGGCGTCGCGGCTGCCGTAGCGCAGCGAGTTGCCCAGAACGCCCTCCCCGCTCGCGATCCACTTCACCCCCTGCCGCGCGAATTCCTCCAGCACGGGCTGCGAGATGGCGCCCTCCGCCGGCCAGATACCGAGCGGTGCGCGACCAAAGCGGCTGGCATGGCTTGAAATGGCGGACTCGAGGTGGAACGCCACGCGATTGCGCCCGCCAGGATATGCCGGCGCCGCCGGCAGCGGCGCGTCCGGCAGGGCGTCGCGCGCGGCGCCAAAATCGATCAACAGGGGCGCGAGCGGATGGAAGTGGGGCGTGGAAGAGAGCTCGACGCGACCGTTTTCGGCCAGTTTACGGTAGCGTGGAATGAGGCCGCAGATCACGTCGCGAATGAGGTGCAGGAGCGCCAGCCGGTCCGAGTGGGTAAAGCGCTCGGCCTTGGCAAGGAGCTGGGGCACCAAGGCGTCGTTACGGCGGACGGTTTCGCCAGTCCACGCCAGGTGGTACCACGTGAGGAGGTCGGCGATGTACTGGCTCGACAGGTACGAGAGCGCACCCTCGCCCTGCGACTCGATCAGATTGTAGATCTGCTTCAGCGTGCGGTAGACGGGAAACGGCTCGATCATGCGTGCATGGTTCGCGTGCCAGCAGCTGTCGAGCACCAATCGACGCTCCGTTTCGGAGAGATCGTGGAGGTCTTCGCGCGCGAGCAGCCTGAGCAGCGGATCGCGCAGGTGTCCCGACTTCAGCTGATCGGCATAGTCCTCGATCTGATCGAGCAGAATCGGCACGAAGTTGACGACCGCCCGCATGCCCGGATGGGCCTCCAGGTAGGCCGCCATGTCAGAGTAGTCCTTCAACGCATGCAGATAGACCCACGGCAGCGTGAACTCGCCGGTGGCATAGTCCCGGTAGTCGGGCTGATGCATGTGCCAAAGCAGGACAACGTCAAGGCGTGGCGCATTCATGGCAATCGGTGAGGGGCCGGGCGCAGGACCGCGGGCGCGTTGTTTGTGGGCGAAGCCATGCCGCGGGAATCGTCCCGGGGAGCGCGATTCGCGCGGTTGCCGCGGTCCTAAGGATTCGTAGTGTGAGCCAGCGCATGTCCGGCAACCCCGCGCAAGCCGGAACTAGCGCACTTGGTGAACTGGCTGCCCCAGCATCTCCGGGGTCACCAGCGTGATGCCCTGGTCGGTGACATGAAAGCGCCTGCGGTCCTCGGCAGGGTTCACGCCGACCTCCAGACCTTCGGGGATCCGGCAGTTCTTATCGATGACGCAACGTTTCAGCGTGACGTACCGCCCCACATCCACCTTGGGCAGGATCACCGAGTCCTCGATCTCGCTATAGCTGTTGACGCGCACATCGGAGAAGAGCAGCGAACGACGCACGGTGGAGCCGCTAATGATGCAGCCGCCAGACACAAGCGAATCCACGGCCATGCCCCGCCGCTCCTGGTCGTCGAAGACAAACTTGGCGGGCGGCAGCTGCTCCTGGAAGGTCCAGATCGGCCATTCCTCATCGTACATGTTGAGGTCGGGGACCACCTTGGTCAGCTCAATATTGGCCTCCCAGTAGGCATCGACCGTCCCGACGTCGCGCCAGTAAGGCACGCCAGCCACCATGTTCACGCAGCTATCGGCGAAGCGCTGGGCGTAGACGCGATACCGGTCGATAATGTGGGGAATGATGTCCTTGCCGAAGTCGTGGCTCGAGTCCGGATCGTCGGCATCGCGCACCAGCTGCTCGAACAGGAAGCGCGCATTGAAGAGGTAGATGCCCATGCTGGCAAGCGCCAAGTCCGGCTTGCCCGGAATATGTGGTGGAACAGGTGGTTTCTCCACGAAGTCGACGACCCGCAGATCGTCGTTCACGTGCATGACCCCGAAACCCGTCGCATCCTGGACGGGCACCTCGATGCAGCCGACCGTCATGTCCGCCGCTTTCGCGACGTGGTACGCGAGCAGCTTTCCGTAGTCCATCTTGTAGACGTGATCTCCGGCCAGGATGAGCACATAGTCGGGATCGAACTCGCGCAGGATGTCGATGTTCTGAAACACTGCGTCCGCGGTGCCCTGATACCATAGCTCCTCGATCCGCTGCTGAGCCGGCATCAATTCCACCATTTCCTTGAAATGACCCGCGAGGAACGACCAGCCGAGCTGGATGTGGCGGATCAGACTATGGGCCTTGTACTGCGTGAGGACACCGATACGGCGAATACCGGAGTTCACGCAGTTCGAAAGCACGAAGTCGATGATCCGGAACTTGCCGCCGAAAGGAACGCCCGGCTTGGCGCGCCAGTCTGTGAGGTGCGACAGCCGGCTCCCCCGGCCACCTGCGAGCACCATAGCATATGTGTTCTTGGTAAGCAGACTGATGAAACGGGGTGCGGATTCGGGCGTCACCGGAGGAGGATCCTTGCTCGGATGAAGATTTGGTTGCAGACTGGACTGGAGCCTTCGGCGTGAGGAGGCAACTTCATCCCCCTCCCGAACAATCGCTATAATGCGTTCACGCGCCCTTCCATGAAACACGACCTCCCCTCCGAAGTCAATCAGCTCGCGCAGCGCCTCCTGGAGGCACGTCTGCGCGACCCGCGCGCCTTGCTCGGACTCGGCACGAAGGCAGGCCGCCAGGTCGTGTATGCCTTTGATCCGCATGCGGAATCGATGTCCATCGAAACCACAGAGGGCTGGTGCCCGATGAACACGGTCGGGATCCAGGGGCTGTTCGAATGGCAGGGGACGGGCCTCGCCACCCCCTATCGACTGAAGGCCGAGGTGGGGGGCATGGCTCGCATAGCGCACGACCCCTACGCGTTTGCGCCCACCTTAAGCGAGCACGATCTTTATCTTTTCAACGAGGGTCGATTCCACCAGGCCTACCGAGCACTCGGCGCGCAGCCGATCGAGATCGACGGCGTGGCGGGCTTCCGGTTCGCGGTGTGGGCGCCGAATGCAGAGCGCGTTTCGGTGGTGGGCGACTTCAACCGCTGGGATGGCCGCGTGCACCCCATGATGCCTCGGGGATCGAGCGGCGTCTGGGAACTCTTCGTCCCCGACCTGCCGGCTGGTAGCCTCTATAAGTTCGAGATACGCAATCGCCGGTCGGGGCATGTGTTCGTGAAGTTCGATCCGTACGGTCGCCTCTTCGAGCTGCGGCCCGGCACGGCTCCCCGCACCTGTCCACCGACGACCCATCGTTGGCAGGACGGCGAGTGGATGGCGCGCCGCGCCACATGGGACTGGCTGCACGCCGCGATCAATATCTACGAGATGCATGCAGGCTCGTGGCGCCGCCACCCGGATGGCCGCTACTACAGCTACGACGAACTGGCAGCCGCGCTCGTCCCGTACGTCCGGGAGATGGGCTATACCCACATTGAGCTTCTCCCCATCTCGGAGCATCCGCTCGACGAATCATGGGGCTATCAGACCACCGGCTACTTCGCCCCTACCGCGCGCCACGGGGAGCCTGACGGGCTCCGTCGCTTCGTGGACGCCTGCCATGCGGCGGGGCTCGGCGTCATCCTGGACTGGGTGCCGGCGCACTTCCCGACCGACGCATGGGCGCTCGCCCGATTCGATGGGACGGCGCTCTACGAGCACGAGGACCCCCGCCTCGGCCTGCATCAGGATTGGGGCACCCACGTTTTCAACTTCGGCCGCCACGAAGTGAAGAGCTTCCTGCTCGCGAGCGCCCATTACTGGCTGTCGGAATTCCACTTCGACGGGTTACGGGTCGATGCGGTCGCCTCCATGCTGTATCTCGACTACTCGCGAAAGCACGGCGAATGGTTGCCGAACCGATACGGAGGCAATGAGAACCTCGAGGCGATCGACTTTCTGCGCGAGTTGAATGTCATGGTCCATGACCAGTTTCCGGGGGCCCTGACCTTTGCCGAGGAGTCCACCGCCTGGCCCATGGTATCCCGCCCGGTCTACGTCGGCGGGCTGGGCTTCTCGATGAAATGGAACATGGGGTGGATGAACGACACCCTGTCTTACATGGGTCGCGATCCGATCCATCGTCGCTTCCGCCACGAACTGCTGACCTTCGCGCAGATGTACGCGTACAGCGAGAATTTCGTGCTGCCGCTCTCCCACGACGAGGTCGTGCACGGAAAGGGGTCGCTCCTCGGCAAGATGCCTGGCGACGACTGGCAGAAGTTTGCCAATGTGCGCCTGCTCGCCCTCTACCAAATGACCTTCCCCGGAAAGAAGCTGAACTTCATGGGTCACGAATTCGCCCAGGGCCGCGAGTGGCAGGTGCAGTGGGAGCTGGAGTGGGGTGAATCCTCCATACCGGTCCACGCGGGCATTCAGCAGTTCGTGCGTGACCTCAACGTGCTCTACCGGGATTGCCGCGCCCTGCACGAGTTGGACTTCTCGCACGAGGGATTCGCTTGGATTGACTGTCAGGACGCCGATCAGTCAGTGGTGAGCTATTGGCGCCGCGCTCGGGACGGATCGTTCGTCGCGGTGGTACTGAACTTCACGCCCGTGCCACGTTACGGATACCGGATCGGCGTTCCCGCCGGCGGTTCATACCTCGAGGTCGTAAACAGCGACTCGGCGTTCTACGGCGGCTCTAACCTCGGAAACGCCGGACATATCGAGCCGCTGGGCGTTTCGTGGATGGGCCTGGCCGATTCCATCGTGATCGATCTGCCCCCCCTTGCAGGTCTCATCCTGCGGCCTTCCTGGGGCTAGCGCCCGCCGAGGAGGGCGCTCTCCAGGCACCGGAACCTGACGCAGAGGCGGCGGCTAGCCTGCCTGCCTCGACACTCTTTCGGGCTCAGCGTACACTCAGCACCCCGTGCAGTGGACACCCGCGGGTTGGCGTCTTTCGAGAGGGTCACACGATGCACCTGCGAGGCACCTCTGAACGATCGACGTGAAGCGCTGCTTCCCGCAAGCGGGAGCAGCGCCGCCGGCGCGATAAGATCGATTGATGCCTGCCCACACCAGTGACGAAAACCCACCCTTAACCGAAGAGAGGAGCATTCGATGGCCGCAAGAGATGTCGTAGTGCTGAGCGCCGTGCGCACCGCGATCGGTGATTACGGCGGCAGCTTGAAGGACGTTCCCCTGGTCGACTTTGCGGGGGCCGTGATCAAGGAAGCAGTTGCCCGCTCCAAAGCGGACCCCAAGGACATCGGCCAGTGCATCATCGGCAGCGTGATCCATGGCGAAGCGCGCGACATGTACATTTCGCGGGTGGCTTGCATCCAGGGAGGGTTGCCGCAGGAAACCATCGCGGTGACCCTGAACCGCCTCTGCGGCAGCGGGCTCCATTCCATCGTGTGCGCCGCGCAGTCGATCCTTCTCGGTGATGCCGATGCGGCGGTAGCAGGCGGCGCAGAGTCCATGACCCGTGCTGGCTACACCCTTACGACCACGCGCTGGGGCCAGCGCATGAACGACGGCAAAGTCACCGACATGATGGTGGGTGCCCTCACGGATCCCTTCGACATGGTTCACATGGGTCTGACGGCTGAAGCAGTCGCGAAGAAATGGGGCATCACGCGCGAGGAACAGGATGGGCTCGCGGTTGAGAGCCATCAACGCGCAATCGCTGCCATTCAAGCGGGCCGATTCAAGGACCAGATCCTGCCAATCGAGATCAAGACCCGCAAGGGCCCGGTACCGTTCGACACCGACGAGCACCCGCGTGCCGACGCGAGCCGAGAAGGCATGGCGAAGCTGAAGACCGTCTTCGACAAGAGCGGCTCGGTCACGGCGGGGAACGCCTCGGGGATCAACGATGGCGCCGCCGCACTCGTGCTCATGGAAGCGGGCGTCGCTGCGAAGAAGGGACTGAAGCCCATGGCCCGGCTGGTCGGCTATGGTCATTCGGGCGTCGACCCGAAGATCATGGGCATGGGTCCGGTGCCGGCGGTGAAGTCGGTTCTGGCTCGAACGGGCCTGAAAGTGTCGGATATGGACGTGATCGAGTCGAACGAGGCCTTCGCCGCCCAGGCTTGCGCGGTCGCAAAGGAACTCGAGTTCGATCCGGCGAAGACGAACGTCAATGGAGGTGCAGTGGCGCTAGGCCATCCGATCGGAGCGACCGGTGCGATCCTGGCAGTCAAATGCATCTACGAACTGCACCGCAGCGGTGGCCGTTACGGATTGGTCACGATGTGCATCGGCGGTGGCCAGGGAATCGCGGCGATCTACGAGCGCCTGTAGCGATTTTCGGGCGGCGCCCAGTGCGCGGACAAGAGCTCACCGGATAGGCTATGGCAATCTTCCTTGACATCCCTGTCCGAGGGAATAGAATGGCTATGTTGCGCTGCAGCAAATTTCCTCCAGCGCGCCAGCCAAGATTGCCCAGAGCAATTTGCCCGATACCCGACCTGAAGGAGTTCTACCATGTCTGCTATTCCTGAAAAGTTTGCGGAGGCCAACAAGGCGGCTGTCGACGCCGCGCTCGGCTATGGCACGATCGTGCTCGAGAGCGCCGAGAGGCTCCTGGACCTAAATATGAAGGTCGCGAGAAGTGCCCTTGCCGACAACGCGAAGAGCCTGAAGGCTCTTACCGAAGCCAAGGATGTGCAGGAACTCGCCGCTTTGCAGCAGGCTCTTGCCCAGCCCGCGATCGAGAAGGCGGTCGCATACTCGCGCGCACTCTACGAGCTATCGACCGAAACCCAGGCCGACCTGCAGAAGTTCGTCGAGACCCACTTGGCCGAAGCCAAGAAGTCAGTTTCCGAAGTCGTCGAAAACCTGGTCAAGGCTGCCCCAGTTGGTTCTGAAGCCGTTCAGGCTGCCGTGAAGTCGGCCATGGCCGCCGCCAATAACGCTTATGAAACCGTTTCAAAGGCTGCGAAGCAGGTCGCTGACATCACGGAGGCAGGCGTCGCCAGCGCCGCAGCCCATGTGACCGCCAAGAAAAAGGGCGGCTAAGCCGGTCGACTGCCAGTTGCTCCCCTCGAAGCCCCCGCTGGACAGCCGGGGGCGGGGGGCGGGCAAGGTTCCGCACCAGTTCCAGCAGATTCCACCTTGAGCGGAGGTGCCCTTGACGTTGACTTGTCGGAATGATCGACCTCGCCTGCCTTGACGGCTCCTAGCGCGGAACCTCACAACCAAACCATCAGGCCTGCCTCGAAGGGGTGCGTCAGCAGATCGTGGCGGGGATAGGCACGCACCTGGTACTCCAGCTTGCCGCACTTGTCGGGGGTGATCTCCAGCGCAAAAACATGCTCACCCTGCTCGTTCGTCAGGCCGACAAACTCGAAGGCATAGCGCTTGTATCCCTTCAGTTTGTCACGCTTTCGCTGTCGCCCAAACAACATCTCGACCCGTACGTCTTCGGGCGCCAAACCGTTTAGGTGCACGCCCACCTCGCAGCGGATGTTCTCGCCGAACTTGATCGCGCGTGGGCCCGTATCCAGGCGCCGGATGCGCACGCCGCTCCAACGCCCATGCACCTTGCGTTTCCATGCGGCGATTTGCCTGGCGGGTTCAAAGTCGCTTTCGAGAAAGCGCCGCCAGTGCTTGCTGGCGGGAAGGTAGAACTTTGAGACGTATTCGCCCACCATCCGGGCCGCATTGAAGCGCGGCATCAGAGTGGCCATCGAGTGCTTTGCCATTTTGATCCAACCTGGCGAATAGCCGAGGGAGTTGCGTTCGTAGTACAGACGAATGACTTGATCCTGCAGGATCTCGTAGAGCGTGCGCGCCTCTTCCCGGTTGCGGCGGGACTCATCGAGAAGTGGCGACGCTGGCTTGATGGCCCAGCCGTTCTTACCGTCGTAGCCCTCTTCCCACCAACCATCCAGTACCGAAAGGTTGAGCGCACCGTTGATACCCGCCTTCATGCCCGACGTGCCCGAAGCCTCGAGCGGATAGATGGGATTGTTGAGCCAGACGTCGACGCCCGAAACAAGTCGGCGCGCAAGCCGTAGATCGTAATCCTCCACCAGCAGCAGTCTGCCCTCGAACTCCGGCATCCGCGCAATCTCAGCGATTCTTCGAATGAGGTCCTGCCCTGGCACATCGGCCGGGTGTGCCTTGCCTGCGAACAGGACAAGCACCGGCCGCTCGGCATCGAGGAAGATCTCCCGCAACCAGTCGAGGTCTTCGAAGAGCAGGGTCGCCCGCTTGTAGGTGGCAAAGCGGCGGGCGAAACCGAGGGTGAGAACGTTCGTATTGACCGGATCGGCGAATCGCAGCAACCGGTCGAGGTGTGCCTCGCTTCCGTTGTTGCGATAGTGCTGCGTCGTAATCCGGTGCCGCACGAGTTGCAACATCTGTGACTTGAGCGATTGGCGCACGCTCCAGAACACATGGTCCGGGATGCTGTGAATGGCCTCCCAGAATGGTTCGTTCCGCAGGCGATGCGTCCACTCGTAGCCGAGGTAGCGGTCGAATACCTCTTGCCATTCCTGGGTCAGGAAACTCGGCACGTGGACGCCGTTCGTTACATGATCGATCGGATTCTCCTCCGCCTCGATCTGAGGCCAGAGGTTCGCAAGCATCTTCGCGCTCACGTCCCCGTGGATGCGCGAAACGCCGTTGTGGTAGCGCGAACCGCGAATCGCGAGTGTGGTCATGTTGAAGTCATGACCATTGGGATTGCGGCCCAGCGCGAGTAATTCCTCTCGCGTCGCCTTCAGGGCAGGGTGGATAGACTCGAAGTAACGCAGGATCATGTCGTCAGCAAAGTGGTCGTGTCCGGCCGGCACCGCAGTATGCGTGGTGAACACGGTGTTCACCGCCACCGCTTCGAGCGCGCTGGCGAAATCCAGCCCCAGTGATACGTGGTGCCGCATGCGCTCCAGGATCAAGAACGCCGCGTGGCCCTCGTTGATGTGCCAAACAGTAGGCGCAATGCCGAGCGCACGTAGGGCGCGCACCCCTCCGACGCCGAGGATGATCTCCTGCTCGATGCGCATCGTGCGATCGCCGCCATAGAGCCGATGCGCAATGTCTCTGTCATGGGGCGCGTTCTCCTCGAGATCGGTGTCGAGCAGGTAGAGAGAAACGTGACCGCAGCGCGCCCTCCAGACCTTGGAGAACACCTGGCGCCCTGGTAGTTCCACTTCGATGCGCACCTCCGAGCCGTCCGCCCTTAGTACGGGAGTCACCGGCATGTCGTCGACGTCTGAATCGAAGTAAGTGGCGCGCTGGTTCCCTTCGAGGTCGATGGTCTGCGTGAAATAGCCCTGCTTGTAAAGCAGCCCAACGGCGACGAACGGAAGGCACATGTCGCTGGCCCCCTTGCAGTGGTCACCCGCGAGGATCCCGAGACCGCCAGAGTAGATCGGGAAGCTCTCGTGGAACCCGAACTCGGCGCAGAAGTACGCGACCAGATCACCCTGCCGCAGCCACTCCGACCCATTCCGCCGCATCGGTTCGCTATGGTAGGTATCGTAGTTCGACACGACGCGGTTGAAGTTCGCGAGATAGACCGGGTCGTCGGCCGCGTCACGCAGCCGGTGCTCGTCGACGCGCTTCAGGAACGCTTTCGGATTGTGGCCCACCGCATGCCAGAGGCCGGGATGCAATCGGGCAAAGAGCATCCGGGTCGGTCTATCCCAGCTGTACCACAGATTGTTGGCAATCTCGCTCAGCCTCGCCAGACGCGATGGCAGCTCGGGCTGAACCTCAAGCACATACTGCGTTCCGCGCATAGCTTCTCCGTTTGATGGGTGGTTAGAGGAGGCAAGCACTGTGGATGCCGCTCGGGCCGGATTCTAGCGGAACCGGCGCCAGGGGCGCGGACCGTGCGGCGCCAGCCCTCTCAGAGCTGGAGCAGATGCTCCCGATAGTAACGCAGCTCCGCAATCGACTCGTAGATGTCGGCCAGGGCCTCATGCTTGCCCTGTTTGGAGAAACCCGACACGATCGCGGGCTTCCATCGCCGTGCGAGCTCCTTCAGAGTGCTGACGTCTAGGTTGCGGTAGTGAAAGTACGCCTCGAGCGCTGGCATGTGGTACGCCAGAAAGCGACGGTCCTGGCACACCGAGTTCCCGCACATGGGCGACGCACCTCTCGGAACGTACTCCTGCAGGAAGGCGACCACGCGGGCTTCCGCCTCCGCTTCACGGACGGCAGACGCTCGAACTCTTGCGGTGAGACCCGTACGCGTGTGCGTGGACCTGTTCCAGGCGTCCATGGCGTTCAACACTTCCTCGTCCTGGTGTATGGCGAGCACCGGGCCTTCCGCAACAGTACTCAGCGCAGCATCGGTGACGACCACGGCCACCTCCATGATGCGGTCCCGCTCCGGTATGAGTCCGCTCATTTCGAGGTCGATCCAGATGAGCGCGTTGGCGTCCTGTGCCATAATTTTTTTCGGGAATCTTGACAGTGCGTATTCTGTCATAGGTCGCGGCCCGGCAAACTCTTGGACCCATGAATAGCTTCACCGCTGTCTTCCTGGCTGTGCTCGCCCTGTCGACCGTCACTCGGTGGTGGCTCGGCGTGCGGCATATTCGCCATGTGCAAGCGCACCGCTCGCATGTCCCCGTGGGGTTCGCCGAGCAGATTGCGCTTGCCGCCCACGAGAAGGCCGCGGACTATACCGCGGCTAAGACTCGCTTCAACTTGGTCCACGTATCCGTTGACGCGCTCGTGCTGCTGGCGCTGACCCTCGGGGGCGCGCTGAACTGGCTCGATGATGCGTGGCGCGCTGCGCTCGGACCTGGAATAGGGTCCGGCCTAGGCCTCATCGGAAGCGCCGTTCTCATCCTGAGTGTGGTCGATCTCCCGCTCAGCTGGTATCGGACGTTTCGCATTGAATCGCGATTCGGATTCAACCAAATGACGCTATCGCTGTTCGTGAGTGACCTCGTGAAGCAGGCGCTGGTCGGGACCATCGTTGGCATGCCGCTGCTCGCTGCAGTGCTCTGGATCATGGGCGCAATGGGTGAGGGCTGGTGGCTCTACGTCTGGCTCGTCTGGGTCGTGTTCAGCATCGTCATGCTGATCGTCTACCCCGCGTTCATCGCCCCCCTTTTCAACAAGTTCTCGCCGATGCAGGAGGGTGACCTCAAGGGACGCATCGAGGCACTGCTCGTGAAGTGCGGATTCCGGTCGCAAGGGCTTTTCGTCATGGATGGCTCGAAGCGCAGCAGCCACGGCAACGCGTACTTCACCGGGTTTGGCCGGGCGAAGCGCATCGTGTTCTTCGATACATTGCTCGCGCGCCTCGACCCGCCCGAGATCGAGGCTGTGCTTGCCCATGAGCTTGGGCACTTCAAGCTGCATCACGTCGTGAAGCGGATGGTGCTCTCGTTCGCAGTGAGCCTCGCCTTCCTGTGGATGCTGGCAAAACTCATGGATCAGCGCTGGTTCTTCGAAGGACTCGGTGTTTCGACGCCGTCTACGGCAATGGGGCTGCTGCTTCTCTTCCTCGTGGTGCCCATTTTCACGTTCCTATTCCAGCCGCTTCTGAGCCGCTATTCGCGCAAGCACGAGTTCGAAGCAGACGCATACGCGGCGCAGCAGTCCTCGGCCGTGGATTTGGCGCAGGCGCTCGTCAAGCTATACAAGGACAATGCGTCGACGCTTACGCCCGACCCCGTGCACTCTGCGTTTTACGACTCCCATCCTCCCGCAGCCCTTCGCATCGCGCGGCTGAAGGAGCTGACTCGGGCCTGATCCGATCTTCCCAGAGAGGAGGAGCAACCGTGAATTTGCACGTCTTCATCGCGATCGCTCTGGCGTCGGGTAGCGCCGCCGCGTTCGCCGAACCGTTTCCCAGAGGGGACCCGCTGCAGGGTGAGAAGCTGCTCGCCAACAGCAAGTGCAACGCGTGCCACGCTTCCATCGTCGGTGGAGACGGCACAGAGATCTTCACGCGCGCTGGCCGCAAGGTGAAGACGGCCGCGGGTCTCCTCTCCCAGGTGCGTACCTGTAACACCATGCTTGGCACCAACTGGTTTCCCGAGGATGAGGAACACGTTGCGGCGTACCTCAATCAGACGTACTACAAGTTCAAGTAGCGTTCGAATCCGACAGGAGAACACCGATGGAAGCTATCGTTTGCGAGCTCACCACGAAGAAGTGCAAACCTTGCGAAGGCGGTGTACCCAAGCTTACCGAAGCTGAGATTCAGTCATTCCTGGCTCAACTCAAGGACTGGACGTACCGGGATGGCGCCCTGGTGAAGGCGTATGCGTTCCGCAATTACCATGAGACCATGGCGTTCTTGAATGCAACCGCCTGGATCTCGCACCGCGAGGATCATCATCCCGACCTCATCGTTGGCTATAACCGATGCGAGGTAAGATACTGGACGCACGCGATCGGCGGGCTCTCGGAGAACGACTTCATTTGTGCAGCGAAAATCGACGCGTTGTTCAGCTTCTGAAGCGGGCGCCGATGACGGTCGTGGATGGCGTCCTGTGATCGAGGTGAAAGCCCCGCGCTCGACGCTGCCGTATTCTGCAGAAGATCTTTGCCGCCAACGTCATCGTCGTGGCACCGTGGCGGGTGTTCTCGGGGGATCTGCTAACCCGACTCATGTAACACGTTAGCCGACCCAGTTGGCGACGGAAAGTAGCAGCAGCAGGGCCATCCAAAGCGCAAGCACCCGCCAGACCAGGCCGCTTGCGCTGCGCATGTAGTCAGCGTCGGGTTCGTCGCCGGTACCGAGTTCCGGTCGAATACGGACGGTTCCCCCTTCCCGAACCGCGTCCCCCAACCGAACGCCGATGGCACCGGCGCCGCTCGCGAGCAGGATGCCCTGCCGATACGGCACCCACGCTAGCGCCTGGGAGCGCCAGCAATATACGGCGTCCTCAAAGTCGCCTGCCACCGCAAAGCTTCCAGCTGTGAGGCGAGCGGGCACCCAGTCCAGCCACGCGAACGCCAAGCGTGCGAACTCTCCGAAGGGCCCAAACTCCTCATCGTGGGTGGCCCCCCAAGATCGATCGAGTTCGGAGGCGAGACGATAGAGCAGGGCCCCGCATGGTCCAGGGAGCACAAGGAACCAGGCGATCACCCCGAACCCGTCCCGATGGGCTTCGAGGAGGCGTTGCTCGATGGCGAGCTTCGCCACGTCTGCAGAAGAAAGGTCCTGCGCGGACTGGCCGGTCCATGCTTCGAGCGCTGCGCGCGCACCGGGAAGGTCGTGTTCAGCGAGAGCGTTCCCGATCATTGCGTACGGTCTGCCAGCCTGTCGCAGACTGACTGTGAAATACAGGACGGCCACGTTGAGAGCCCACGCCAACAGCGGCGAAAGGTTGTACAGGAAGGCATAGATGACGAGCGCGACAAGCACCGGCAGCGCAACCGCAATCATCCAGCCGAGAACGCCGTGCCGCGATTCTCCCCCGTTGAAGTTCCGCTCGATGCCCCGGGCGAACGCCCGGCAGTAATGGAGCAATCGGTTGTCAGACCCCGCGGTCCGGACCTGATCGAAAAGAAAGGCTGCGAGCAGTGAGAAAAAGGACATCGCGAACCGCCAGAACCCGAGGAAGCGCTATGGTAAAGGGGGCGGCGACGCCCTTTCAACCAACAGTCGTCGTTCAGCAGCACCCCCAAAAAAAACCCCGCTCCTTGCGGAAGCGGGGAAGAGCGCACAGCGGAGATTTGCTGGCGGGGATCGCCATGCTGAAACCCGGCCATCCCTAGGGAGCACAGCACGCCAGACACCGCACTGTTCGCAATGAGTGTGCCAAACGAGGCAAGCTATGAAAAACAAAGAGTTGCCTACTAGAATCGGGATGTCTCTCGGGCCAGGTCGCTTAACGATGGTGCCAGGCGAACTCCAAGAGCATCACGGTGGTGCATCGACGCGATGCGCTCGCGCAGTGGGGACGCCTGAGCGACGGAGTTAGAGGCTCAGCGCCGGCTTGGGTATCAGGGATAATGGATGGCGAGGATCTCGAGGCTGGCATCTCCCGCCGGCCGTCTCCAGACGACATTGTCACCGACCCTTGAGCCGATCATCGCTTTACCAAGCGGCGACGCCCAACTGATCTTGCCGGCTCCGACATTTGCCTCGTCCTCGCCAACGATGCTGAACGTGTGGCGCCGGCCGCTCTCATCGCTTACGTCAACGACGGCGCCGAAATGGACCTCGTCTCGAGGCTGGCTCGAGCCTTCGACAAGGATCGCACTTTCCAGTCGCTGCTGAAAGTAGCGGAGATCGCGCTGTACCTCCCTGAATTGCTGCCTCGAAAGCGGGTCGTCAGCGGAAGCAAGCTTCACCCTGCGCTCCTGAAGCTCCGCATATTGGGCCTGGAGGCGCTCCAGCCCGAACGGCGTGACATAGTTCGGATAAGGACTCTGTGGCCGCTCGGGGAGTTCGTCAGCGACCAGATCCTCGTCGGATTCCTTTACGAACGCTCGACTCATCGTACGGTCCGGTATGCGATGTTGGTGACGAAACATTGTTATTGTGGTCGCTGGCGCGGATTGCAGCAATAGCGGTGAACTCAGACCAAAGCGGGTCAGAACGGCCCCGATGCTGCGCTAGACGCGGCTATCGTCTCAGGCAAGCCTTCATCGCACCCAGCTGCTCAGCAGGAGCGGCGCGAGTCTAGCGCGAGAGGATACGGTGGAGATTTACAATCATCGCCGCCGTCGCGCCCCAGATAACGCGACCTCCATACGGCATGGCGAAGTAATCGCGGCACCTACCCTTGTGCTCATAGCTGCGGCGCTCGTGGCTCGATGGATCCATCAAAAAGTCCAGGGGCACTTCGAACACCTCCGCAACTTCAAAGTGGTCGAGGGCAAGCCCGAACGGAGGCTCAACCCACCCCACAACCGGCGTCACACGGTAGCCGGTGATCGTCCAGTACTCGGGAAGCAGACCCAGAACTTCGACATGCCGCCGGCTGAGCCCGATCTCCTCCTCTGCCTCGCGCAAAGCGGTATCGATCCGGTCCAGATCTTCCGGCTCCGCCCGGCCTCCCGGAAAGCTCACCTGGCCTGCATGGTCAGCGAGGTGGTCCGTGCGTTGCGTGAGAAGCACAGTCGGACCCGTCGAACGATTCACGACCGGAACTAATACGGCAGCCGGGATGGCTTCAGCTGCAGCAACATCCATCCGGTCGAGCACGTCACCCCGAAGGTGCGCGGCATCTCCCGGGGGTGCAGCGAGACGCGACGCTAGCCAGTCGCGTGTGACGTGGCTCATCGACGGGCGAGGTGCAAGAAGTTCGCAGTTCTCAATTAGCATACTCCGATCCATGCAGGAGCCGTGCGCAAAGAGCTCAGCATTCAATAGTTAACGGGACTGTGTGGGAGCACTGCCGATCGAGACTGTCGATTGCTCCACGGAGTTCCGCAATCGCACACGGAAAGCGCCAGGATGGCCCCGCTTCCCGGTCGCACGCCGTCCGTGGCTACGTTTAGGAGATGGCACAGGACGTTGGAAAGACCGCGAGCGGACGTATCTGCAGCCGCCTGACCCATTGCAGCGTCCCGGCTCGCGAGAACGACTCGAATGCCGGTCGAAATACACTCGGTTCCAGAAGTGAGATTATACTCCGCGGACGTGCTGCAACGTTTTGGCACAGCCACCCCGCTGTGGCGATTGGAAGCTCTGACAGGAATGAAAACTCCATGCGACTGGTAACCTTCGCTTTACACGGCTCTCGTGCCCCTCGGGTGGGCGTTCTGACCTCAGATGACGACGTCGTGGACATCGGCGCGACCGCCGCGGATCGTGGTTTGCAGTTGCCGTTCGACGCAAACGACATGGTTTCGGTCATCGCCGCGGGCGACAGCGCGTTGGACGCTCTACGCCACTTGGTTGGGATCGCTTCCCCTGTGCCCGGGTCGAGAGTGCGTCTACTGGCCCCGATACCCCGTCCCAGGAAGAACGTCTTCTGCGTCGGATGGAACTACCAGGAGCACTTTGAGGAAGGGCAGGCAGTGCGCAAGACCGCCGACGAGCTGCCCAGTCATCCGGTCTTTTTCTCCAAGGCGGTCACCTCCGTGATTGGACCCGACGACCCGATTCCGCTCGATGCCCGTGTGACGAGGCGGATGGACTGGGAGGCGGAGCTAGGCGTCGTGATCGGCAAGGCGGGCAAGAACATCACCGAGGCGGATGCCATGGATCACGTGCTCGGCTATACGGTGATTAACGATGTCTCCGCGCGGGACCTGCAGCGTCGCCACGGCGGCCAGTGGATGAAGGGCAAGAGTCTCGACGGTACGTGCCCGCTCGGCCCGTGCATCGTCACCCGAGACGAGCTCGACTGGGCCAACCTCAGGGTCCTGACGCGCTTGAATGGTGTAGTCAAGCAGGACGCTCGGACGTCGTGCATGTACTTCAAGCTGCCCCGACTGATCGCGGAATTGTCGTTGGGGATGACCCTCGAGCCCGGGGACATCCTCTCCACGGGCACCCCTCCGGGCGTGGGCTTTGCGCGTACGCCACCCGAGTACCTCGCGCCGGGCGATGTCCTCGAAACCGAGATCGAGGGGATTGGGGTGCTGCGCAACCGGGTGATCGCGGTAGCCTGAGCGCGCTGCTCAGACTCCGAGGAGCTTGGCGGTCCTCGTAACGTCCTGGTGCCTCACCCAGAAGATCGCGCCAAACCGCCCAGCGCCGGCGGAGACGGCATCCATCGCGGTGATGTTGATGTCCGCTGCTGCCAGCGTTTCGAGCATTTCCACTATCGCCCCAACCCGATCCTTGCCGTGAACCAGAAAGCCCGTCTTAGTTTCCTCGAGTTCGAGCCCGAGCTTCTCCGCCACCTTCTTGAAGAGGGTTGGGTCCTCCGGCACGAGGTCGATCTGCGCGCGACGACCGCTCGGGAAGCCATGAAACGCGTAAAGGTTCACCCCGGCTTCCTTCAGCTGCTTGAGCAGGTGGGCGCCCTCGCCGGGTTTGTTGGGGCGGTTGCAGATGAAATAGGTCACCTTCTGAATGTTGTCAGCCATGCATCTCCCCCGCAGTATTAGCGTCCTCGACGAACGCCACGAAACGATCGCATTCACCCTCGGCCGCAAGGGTCTCGCTGTGCTCGAATGTTAGGTGGGTCGTGCAACCCACGTGGTCATCAAGCCATGGAGGATTCTTGCTCCCGCGCGGCTCCGTTCACTAGAGCGGTCAGCTCGTCATACAGGGCAATGAACTCCTGCGTGAGCTTGTGTCCCGGTGCGAAATGGATCATCGGTCGCGACACCTCATGCGACTCGCGGATCTTGACGGACGATGAGAGGTGCGAAGCAAGCACCGGCAGTCCCTCGTCCCGAAGCTCCTGCACGAGCTTCACCGGTAGGTTTGCCCGCGCCTGAAACTGGTTCACCACAATTCCCTCTACGAAGAGGGATCGGTTGTGGTCCTCCCGGATTTCGCGCACCGTGTCGAGCAGCGTATAGAGCGCCTGCCGAGAGAAGTTGTCGCAGTCGAACGGGATCAGGCAGGCCTCGGCTGCAATCAGCGCCGACCGGGTGAAAAAATTCATGGCCGGTGGCGTGTCGAGGATGATTGCGTCGAACGAACTGCTTAGTCGCTCCAGGGCGTCCCGGAGCTTGTAGATCTTGTAGCGGGACTCGAGCTTCCCCGACAGGGTCTCCAGCTCAGGATGGGAAGGCATGACGAACAGGTTTGGGCACTGCGTCCCGTGAACGAACGCCTCGACCTCCCTGTGGTAGAGCCCGAAGGAGAGCAGCTGGCCGAAAAACTCTGCGATATGAGACTCGAGCTCCGCCCCGGCGACGCCCATCAGGTAATGGGTCGAATTCCCCTGCGGATCGAGATCGACGAGAAGAGTTCTCTGGCCCCGATGCGCGCTGATCGCGGCCAAGTTGCAGGCGATGGTGGACTTACCAACGCCACCCTTCTGATTGAAGACAACCCTGCGCATGCCTGACCCCCTTGCCGCCGCGTAACCAAGAAGGGCGGGCTGCCCTTCAAAGCTCGGGGCGACACGGAATTATAACCGCCCCGCCCGACCAGTTGGCCACGATGCGGTCGCATTGCGCTCAGGTGCTCGGCGGCGGTGGGGTGGTGTCAGTGGTGGTGGACGCTGCCGCGTGGATCGCTTCCGCCGAGCAACGAACAGCCTCTGCGGAGGTGCGCACAGCTTTGGCAGACGCGCTGAGGGCCTCGAGGCCGGATTTCTGCATCTCAAGGGTACGGATGGTGACCTGAAGCATCTTCAGGTTCATGGAAAGCCAACCCTCGACCGCCTTCAACTCCGTAATCTTACGGTCGAGCTCCGCAGGGTCGAGGGTCGGCGTAAGCAGGCTCGGAAGCGGAATGTTGAGTGGATTCCACATCTTCTGGATCAGCTCGAACACTTCAGACATAGAGGAATCGCTTGGCATGGGGCACTCCAATGACGCGAATCACGCGCCGAGAGAGATTGCTTTGAGGGACGCGGCAGCCATCGGGGTTCACCAGATGGGATAAGGCCCGCTAGGCCAGGGCACCGATACTCGCCTCAAATCGCGAACTGCTTCGACTCGATCAGGCGGCACCCGCTGATACGCCAAGTTCGATTGGGCTGGCGTTCCATGGAGAAGACCGCGATGCTCATGGCTCCGTCCAGTGCGACCACCTCAACGGGTTGCACCGGCTCACCATCGAGGACGGCGGGCTTCAGAAAGCGAAAGGTACGCGGTCGATATACGGCGCTGTACTCCGTGCGCACCATCTCCATGAAGCTATCTGCCGACTCGAAGACTTGGCGGATACCAGGCGAAGCGAGGGCAAAAGCCTCCTCCCCGTCATCCAGGCGAAACGCCTGCATCTGCTTCGAGATCACGGCCTGGATGACGCGCCAATCCCCCGCGCTGACACGTGCGGGCTTGGCAAAGGCCCCACTAGCGAAACACAGCAGCACGACCGCTACAGCGCCCGCGAGGAAGCGCGATAGCGGATGAAAAATGGACGGACCCCGAACCATGACGCGCATGGTAACTGTTTCCCAACCCCTAAGGAAGACACCCATAGGTTTCCGCGCAAGAAGCGGCAACGTCTCGGGGGTCCTGGTGCGCCGCGATGGCGGGCAGACAGGCTACGACCGATCAGTCCGATCGGCGGAAGCGGTTGGTAAGCACTTGGCGCAAGCGCTCCTTTTCTGCGATCACCTTACTCGCGTACTGCGCTGTCGAATCCCAAGGTGAACCGTTGTACATCTGCAGCCCGGTCTGCAAGTCCCCGCCGCTCCGACCGATGTAATCCTTAAGCACCCTCGCCCCGACCAACACGTTGACACTGGGGTTGAGGAGCGACGTATCCGCCTTCGAATCGGGAAGCTTGTCAGCATGATACTTGGGGATCACCTGCATCAAGCCCTGCGCACCTGCCACGCTCTCTGCGATCGGGTTGAAGCGCGATTCCACGGCCATGACAGCCAGGATGAGGAGCGGATCCAGGTTCACCTCGTGTCCCACAGCAAAAGCCATCTCAACCAGCCTCTGGATTGCTTCGGTCGATACGTAGTAGCGCTTGCCCAGATAATCCGACATCGCCCGAATCTTTCGCTGCTCCGGGGCCGCTGTTCGCATTTCCGCAACAGGCGTCGCATCGGCAACGACAGCGGCCGGTTCGGCGACGGCCGGCTGTACCGGTGCCAGCTCAGGGTTCTGGACGGGTGGCGCAACCACGATCCTGTCCCGCGGTTGCAGACTCACTACGAGCGCAACCGTACTTAACATCAGCGCAAGAAGGCTGGTAAGAGACGGTGTTTGCGAGTTCAGGTACGAGGGCTGCCCGGACGACGACAAACCAGTGAGCACATTCGCCATGAAAAACCTCCTTCTGGCTTCGAAGGCGCACGCACAAGCTGCTCGATCCGTGGGAACTGAACCGAACGACTCAGGGAAACGCGCACCTTGTGCGCCGAGCGTCACTTGCCGGCGCGACCGGCACCGGTCTGTGGAGGCACCACAGCCCCGGTTCGGACTTCAGGAAAGCGCCTGCTGGACAGGCGGGCGAAGTTAATGCGATGCAACAAGGCGATATTATTTTGTCTCCGGGGAATCATGTCAACCATGCGACAGGAGGGGCCCCAGTTGGAGGGGGCGAGGACAGTATGACCGCATGGGTTAAACTCTCGTACCGTGACTGCCGGTAACCTTTTCATCCTTGCCGCTCCTTCGGGGGCGGGGAAGACCAGCCTGGTTCGCGCACTGCTCGAAGCGGACCAGGCGGTAAAGCTGTCAGTGTCGTTCACGACGCGTGCGCCCCGTCCCGGAGAGGTGAACGGTCATGATTACCACTTCGTGTCGGTGGACGACTTCCTTGCGATGCAAGAACGCGGCGAGTTTCTAGAGAGCGCTGAGGTCCACGGCAATCTGTACGGTACATCCCAATCCTGGATCGCGGAGCGCCTTGCCGGGGGCGATGACGTTCTGCTCGAGATCGACTGGCAGGGCGCAGTGCAGGTACGCCGCGTCATGCCCGACGCGATCGGCATCTTCATTCTTCCCCCGTCGATGCCGGTCCTGGAGCAGCGGCTGCGTGCGCGCGCCTCTGACAGCGGCGAGGTCATCGAACGGCGACTTGCCGCGGCTCGCGAGGAGATGGCCCATGTGGCTGAATTTGACTATGTTATTATCAACGAACGATTCGACGAGGCGGTGCGTGACTTGGTTTGCATCGTCCGAGCATCGCGTTTGCGACTTGAAACGCAGCGCTGCCGCCACGAAGATCTGCTGGTGAACCTAAGTTGAGAATCCGGCATGGCCCGTATCACCGTTGACGACGTATTGAAGCACCTTCCCAACCGTTTCGAGCTAACGCTTGCTGCGACCTATCGGGCGCGGCAACTGGCGAACGGAGCGACACCGATGGTGGAACCGAACAAGGACAAGCCCACGGTGATCGCGCTGCGGGAGATGGCGCTGGGGAAGGTTGGGCGCGAAATCCTCAACCGGGGCCAGACCTGAACGTACCCGGCGCGCCCGCCCGAGCGAACCCCCATCATCGGAGACGCTACCGACGGTAGGGACGTTGGGGTGACACCTACCTCTCTACCATGTCCGAGCCGCAGACCCTCCTCAAGAGCCTAACCGGCCACCTTAAGGCGGAGGACATCGCGCGGCTCGAGTCGGCCTACTATTTTTCAGAAGCCGCGCACCAGGGCCAGTATCGCAAGACGGGTGACCCGTACATCGTCCACCCCCTGGCGGTGGCGAACATCCTCGCTGAACTCCACCTCGACCCGCAAGCGCTAGCCGCCGCGCTTCTGCACGACGTCATGGAAGATACCTCTGTGACCAAGGGCGAGATCTCGCGCAAGTTCGGCAGGAACGTGGCGGAGCTTGTGGATGGCGTGTCGAAACTCGATCGGATCGAGTTCGCTACCCACGAGGAGCACCAAGCGGAAAGCTTCCGCAAAATGCTACTCGCGATGGCGCGGGATGTGCGCGTCATGCTTATCAAGCTCGCGGACCGGCTGCACAATATGCGCACGCTGTCGGGGCTCGCTCCGGAAAAACGGCGGCGTATCGCCCGCGAAACGCTCGACATTTATGCGCCGATCGCGAACCGGCTTGGGCTGAACAGCATCTATCACGAGCTCGAAGATCTCTCCTTCAAGCATCTCTACCCCACGCGCTATCGGGTGCTTTTCAAAGCGGTCAAGGCTGCGCGAGGCAATCGCCGTGAAGTGGTGCAGAAGATCCTCGAAAACATCCGGACGCGGCTGAAGGAATGCAAGGTCGAGGCAACCGTCAGCGGACGTGAAAAGCACCTTTACAGCATCTACCGGAAGATGAAGGAAAAGCACCTTCCCTTCTCGAAGGTGCTCGATATCTTCGGCTTCCGCCTGCTGGTAAAGGATGTGCCTTCGTGCTACCTCGCCGTCGGCGCGCTGCACGGGTTGTATAAGCCGCTGCCCGGCAAGTTTAAGGACTACATCGCGATCGGCAAGGCCAACGGCTATCAGTCGCTTCACACGACCCTCTTCGGACCCTACGGCATGCCGCTCGAAGTTCAGATCCGCACGGCCGACATGCATAAGATCGCGGAAGCGGGCGTCGCGTCACACTGGCTCTACAAGAGCTCGGACGCAAAACTGAACGACCTGCAACACAAGACCCACCAGTGGCTGCAGAGCTTGCTCGAAATCCAGTCGGAAAGCGGCGACTCGATCGAGTTTCTGGAGCACCTCAAGATCGACCTTTTCCCGGACCAAGCCTATGTCTTCACGCCGAAGGGCAAGATTATGTCTCTCCCCCGCGGCGCGACTGCGGTCGATTTTGCCTATGCCGTGCACACCGACATCGGCAACCGCTGCGTGGCAGTCAAGATCAACGACGAGCTCATGCCGCTCCGCACCGAGCTTCAAAGCGGCGACCGGGTAGAGATCATCACGGCCGTGCACGCAAAACCGAACCCTGCCTGGCTCAGCTACGTGATCACCGGCAAGGCGCGTGCACATATCCGGCATTTCCTGAAGACCATGCAGTACGACGAGTCCCGCCAGCTCGGCGAGCGTCTCCTTGCGCAGGCGCTCGGAGGCTTCGGCACAGCCCTCGCCGAGGTCGACGAGGCGAACTGGGAGCGGCTCGTGAAGGACGCCGGTGCGAAAGCAAAGGACGAGATCCTGGCGGACATCGGGCTGGGTAAACGTCTCTCCGTAGTCGTCGCACGTGAGCTGTTAGCCACGACTGAGGCGCTGCCGGCCGACATGAAACACCCCGGCACAGTGGTCATTCGCGGTACGGAGGGGATGACGGTCCAGTTTGCTCAGTGCTGCCGACCGATTCCCGGCGATCCCATCATCGGGTGGATCAAGAAGGGCCAGGGCATGGTGATCCACACCCACGACTGCCCGGTGATGGCCAAGACGCGAGCTGATCCGGACAAGTACCTTGACGTGGAATGGGATCCGCAGACGAAGAAACTTTTCGATGTCAACATCAAGCTCGTTGCCTTCAACCGGCGGGGAGTACTCGCACGCATCGCCGCTGAGATCGCGGATGCCGAGTCGAACATCGACAACGTCAGCATGGACACGCGCGACGGCAGCCACTACAGCACCGTCCACTTCACCCTGCAGGTGCACGACCGTCTCCATCTGGCGAAGGTGATGCGCGCTTTGCGCCGCATCCCCGAGGTCGTTCGGATCACGCGGGTGAAGGCAGGCGGCTGACTTCGGCTCGTCTGCGCGAGTCCTCAGCGCCTGCCGCAAACGCTTAGCCCATCGTCCCAGCCGAGCTTGTAGTCGGCGTCCGAGCGAAACCGCGCCTCGTCTTTGGTCACAGTGCCGCGCGCCGTCTTGCAACCGGCGGCGAACCCATCCTTGAACGGTTGGGAATACCCCGAGAGGTTGACGGCTGTTGGTCCGACCGGTCTTGGTTGACTGCAGGCCGCGACAAACGCAATCAGAAGGACTACCAGCGCGAGGGCGAGTTGACGGTTCACGTCGAGCGCGCGAATCGAACGGCGGGTGCCTGATTTCCAGTGTGTCACCGCCGCCCTGAGAGAGGGGGAAGGTAGCCCAGGAGTGCCGCGATTCCGACTACGCTGTGGAGGATCACCACGATCGCGACGAACAACAGGAGCAAATACAGACCGCGTTCCCAGGGCTCATTCAAGCGATCCCGGAAGCGAGGCGGCCTCGCCACTAGCGTCAGCCCATTGTAGAACGAAGAAGGGCCAGCGCGCGCGCTTCCCTGAACTTTCGCTCCCGCCGCTGCAATCTCAGCCAGCGCGGTTTGAAGCCTCGCTTCGGCGGATGCGGTTCGCTCTGCAATGCTTCGATCCTGCTCGGGGTACCATCAGGACTCAATGCTAGGTCCGCGTGGGAAGCACTGGTCGGTTTCCTGTTCATGCTCGCTCCTGAGGAAGTATCTCTGGAGCCTTCTGCAACTGCTGTACCAATACAATTATGTATTTTATAACAATAAGTTAGAAGGAGTCTTTCCTCTCCAATACAAGGATTGGCGTCGCCAGTTGGCGACAGAATTCGGATAGAGATCTATTATCTCCAAACAATCAGCCTCTTAGAGACGTCGCCAGATCACGACGAAAGCAAATCATTCTGAGACGCTCTTGAACGATCGTGGATCCAAGTGATGCCGCTGCAGAAGCTTGTAGAACTCGGTCCGGTTGCGCTTGGCAAGGCGCGCTGCCTGCGACACATTGCCGCTGGTAATCTTGAGAACCTGCGCAAGATATTCGCGCTCGAACCGCCGGCGCGCCTCCTCGAAAGAAGACAGGCTCTCGATCTGGGTCTTCAATGCACCCTGGACCAGCGAGGCAGGAACGACGGGCGAGGTAGACAGCGCAACGGTCTGTTCCACGAGGTTGTAGAGCTGGCGCACGTTGCCCGGCCACGGCGAGGCGATCAGCAACTCAAGCGCTTCGGGGGCATAGCCATTCACCGTTTTCTTGTAGCGTCCTGCGAGCTGACGCAGAAAGTGATGGGCAAGAAGAGGAATATCTTCCCGCCGCTCGGCAAGCGACGGCAGCGCAAGGTGCACAACGTTCAGACGGTAGTAGAGGTCTTCCCGAAAGCGCCCTGCCGCTATCTCCGCCTCCAGGTCTCGATGCGTTGCGGAGATAATGCGTACGCTCACATCGAGCATACCGGTCGATCCGACCGGCCGCACCTGTCCTTCCTGCAAGACCCGCAACAGCTTGACCTGCAGGGACAGGGGCATGTCGCCGACCTCGTCCAGCAGAAGCGTACCCCCATCTGCAGCCTGGAAGAGGCCACGATAGTCCCGGATGGCGCCGGTAAACGCGCCCTTCATGTGACCAAACAGCTCTGACTCCAGCAAGGGCTCGGGAATGGCACCGCAGTTCACCGCCTGAAACTGCTTCTTAGAGCGTGCGCTTGCGCGGTGGATCGCTTTTGCCAGGAGTTCCTTCCCGGTGCCGCTCTCGCCCGTAATCAGCACGCTGGCGTCGCTTTCGGCCACGAGCCGCGCCTTGGCGAGCAAGTCCTCGACGTGTGGGCTGCGAGTGATGATGTCCGATCGCCAGGCATCGCTGCGGGCGCTCTCCTCCCCTGCCGCCGTCGAAGCGAGTTCAGCAGCACCGCTCACGGAGACCGCTCGCTCCAGTTCGTCGAGAAGCGCCTTCGGATCGAAGGGTTTGGTGAGATAGCCGAACACGCCCCGTCGGGTGGCGGTGACAGCGTCGGGAATGCTCCCGTGGGCCGTCAGCATCAGGACAGGCAATGCGGGGTTGTCTCGATGGATCGCCTCGAAAAGCGCCATGCCGTCCATGCCACCCATGCGAAGGTCGGTCACCACAGCCTGCGGTCGCGACAATGATAGCTGTGCTAGGGCCGCTTCCCCGCTTTCCGCCGCTCGCACATCGTAGCCGGCAGCCCTGAGCCGAATGGAGAGCAACTTCAGCAAATCCGGATCGTCGTCTACAACGAGCACCTGGGGTCGCGTGGCCGTGGTCATTTCTTGGGGAGGGTCGATTGTTCGCGGTCGAGCAGACTCTTTTCCACCTCCTTTAGCGCATCGAGCTTCTCTTGCAGTGACTCGGCTCGCTTCTGCTCCTCTCGCATCTTGTCCTCCGTCTTCCTGAATTCCGCGATCTGAAAGTGAAGAAACGCTGCAAATGCCCGCAATCCGCTCGCTGGTGGGGGCTTATCCTTCAGAATCGGCTCGATCAGCGCTGCCGCTCTGTCCTCGTCAGGGCCGCCGGCGTTGGGCAAGAGCAACAGCATTGCGTACTGCAACCGGTTGTAATCCGTCTTGGACCGGCCAAAAGCCTGCCGCGCTTGTTCGAGCTCCCGCGCCGCGTCGGCAGCCGGCATCTTGCGCACACTTTCGACCTGGATCATCAGGCGACTCAGCTCGCCGATTTGGGGCTCCGACAGCAGAGGAGCTGGTAGCGGCTCACCCTTGATTTCTGGCGGCCGCGGTTCGACTAGGACCGGCGCAGGCTCGGGAGGAATGACCTCGGGGACCGGTCCCTGGGGCTGCTTTGCCGCACAGCCACCGAGGAGGGCGATCATCACAACCAAAGTGCAACGAATACCCGGGCTTGTCACGCGAGCCCCACGGGACGTCGTTCCAGGTCCGGCAGTGGGCGAGCAACCTGCGGCAGATTCACGCAAAAGCAAGCGCCGCCTTCCTTGACGTTGTGCGCCTCGACGCTGCCACCGTGAGCCGTCACGTACTCCTTGACTATCGAGAGGCCGAGCCCCGATCCCTTTATGCGCTGGTAAGGTGCCCGCTGACCGTGGAAGAAAGCCTCGAAGACCCGCTGCCTCTCTTCTTCTGCCAACCCTGGACCGGCATCCCGCACCTCGATCGTCACGCCTTCTCCGGACTCGGCTGCAGCCATCCGGATGGTCTTTCCATCGGGAGAAAACTTGATTGCGTTGGAGAGCAAGTTATCGAAAACCGTCGAAATCCTCTGCTCATCACCCTCCAGCATGATATCAGGGCATATGAGATCCAGCCGCAGACCGCGGCTCCGCAAGGCAAATTGTTGTTTCCAAGCGACACTTTCAAGCACCGAGCGAAGCGCGAAGCGGCTGATGTTGAGGCCGGCTGGACTTGCGTGAAGAGCTTGGTAGGCAAGCAGATCCTCGATGAGCAACTGGAGCTCTGACCCGTTCGCACGGAGAATATCCACCACCTCGCGCTGTTCGTCCGAGAGCGGGCCGACCGCTCCCTCGGCAAGCAATTCCGCCCCCTCCTTGAGCGCGGTGAGCGGAGTTTTGAGCTGATGGGACACATTTCGGAGCAGGCGCGCCTTCTGCTCCTCTAGCTCCAGAAGTCGCTGGCGCAACCAGTCCAGGCGGCGACCCAGATATTCCAGGTCGGCCGGCCCATCGACGTGGATGTCCGTCGCGAAATCCCCTTGGCCAAGCTGCCGGATCGCTCCCTCAAGCTGGCGAATGGGCCTCAAAATCAACAGAGTAAAACCGATCACGAGGAACAGCACGACTGGCACCAACCCAAGCAACTGCCAGAGGACGACCTGCCGAACCTGCTCGGCTTTCTCTTGCAGCGATCGGACCTCGCGATCCACCGCCTCGCTTCCCTCCTGCTCGATCGTTCGGGCCATGTCCGCGAGCGGCGCGAACTGGACGACGAGGTCCCTTATTGCCTCCGGATTCCCGCGCGATCTGGTGACCCGGTCGTGCACGGCTTGTTCCGCGCTGGTAAGGTCATGCAGCAGCCCCCGGCGAGTATCGTCCGGTACTAGTGCTTCGAGCACCTCGGCTTCCGTTCGGAACTTCTCGTGCGCGACCGCATAGCCTTCGAGCAGCAGCTCATCGCCCAGAATGATGAACTGGCGGAATCTGCGCTCCATGGTGATGAGCTGCTCGATCACGATACGGCTCGCCTGGGCAGCCTGGACCGCCTGATGGAGCGCCTTTCGGCTTTGATTCGCCACCTGCCCGACAGAGAGCGCGCTGCTGGCCAGGCCGAGCAGCAGCGGAAGCGCGACGAGCATGAAGCCCACCAGTGTGAGCATCAGAAAGGAGCGGGGATAGTAACTCTGCATGACTCGCCCCGATCGGCTCGGGGGCCGGGGCATAGGTCGGCACCGCGCTAGGCTGAAAATGCAGTTCCTTGAGAGGATAATAATTCAGTTACTCAAACGAAAGCCGGGGGCGTGCTCCCCATGTCCACCTACCAACGCATTCTCGTCCCCGTTGACGGCAGTGAAAGCTCGCTTCTCGGCGTGCGCGAGGCAATCCGGCTGGCGCAGGATCAGGGGGCACGGATTTGCTTCGTTTACGCCGTAGACGAGTCAGCCGTGGGACTAACCCTGGAGGGCTTCGTCGCATTCAGTGACATCATCGAAGCGCTCAAGCGGGCCGGTTGCGACGCGCTCGATGCCGCGAGCCGCCTCGCCCGCGACGCCGGTCTTGAGGCCGAGTCGGTCCTCGTGGACGAGGTCTCGGGTCGGGTGGCAGACGCAATCGTGGAGCAGGCGCTGCGTTGGTCGGCAGATCTGATCGTGATGGGTACCCACGGCCGCCGAGGTCTCCAGCACGCCTTGCTGGGAAGCGAAGCCGAGGATGTGTTGCACAAGGCCCCGGTCCCGCTGCTTCTGGTACGGGGTCGGACCTGATCAAACGGCCCACGCGACGATTCGCCGCAATCGAAGGTCCAGTTCATTCGAGTGCCTTGGCGCCGACGACGAAGTGAGAGGTTTCCCCGAAACACGTGGTCGGAACGAAGCGATGCTCCTCGTACCTGAGGCTGACCCGCTGGCCGGCCAGACGGTTGATCGCTTCTGCCACTGAGTCGTCCCGCACCGTAAAGTGGAACTTCTCGGGAATCGCCCCCGGCAGCACCACCATATTGAGCTCGCCTTCCCACGTCTTGCATATCCAGCCCTTCCTGGAGAGTTTCTGGACAACGCCCACCCGCTCGCCGGTCGAGTAGCTCCAGGTGAGGGAGAGCCAAGTCCACGCAGCGGCGGCAGCAACAACGAGGACAACAATGATCAGGATCGCAGCGTAACCGCTTTGTTTTTTCATGGTAATGACGCATCCGGGAACCGGCCCACGCCGGCAACGCCGCATGATAGCCGATTCCGATTACGGTCCGACAGGTGCGAAACTTCGCTCGATCAACCAGGGATCATCGAAATGCCGCCGACCCACGAACGCCGTCGCATGGTGCCCGCGCTGGCGCATCGCCCCCGCACTGGGCACGCCCATGGGCCAGAACAGGAGGCGCTCGAGGCGTTCAGTGCCCGGTACGATACCATCCGGCCCAAAGAAACTTGCTCGGCCCGAGGCCCCCGCCGGGAGCGAGCGCAGAACATCGTACGGTTGCAACGCGTACTTTCGCCCGGCTGCCGCATTACTGGGTACCGCCGTCACCCTCTGGATGTAGTGGCTACGTGACTCGATGCGGAGCGCCAAGCGCTCACCGGCGCCAAGCGATGGTAGGTACTGCGGCACGAAGGGCCGCTCCTCCGCAGCAGCGCCGTAGGCCACGGGCCGCAGCCTCTCGGAGGGAAAGAAGAGGTGGTAGCAGCCACAGTTGTGGATCGTGTCAGCGACCAGAACCGTCCCATCGGGCGCCAGGGTCAGGCGCCAGGTGACGCCATCCAGGTGACCGGTCAAGAGATCGAATTCACCCTCGGGGGGCCGCGAAGGAAACCAGAAGACGTAGTTGATCTGTAGCAGCAGCGTTCCGTGCCAGCGCGCGTGAGAGGCGTAGGCATAAACAACCGGAACATCGGTAGCAACGAGCGAGCGGCGCGCTTCGTCGAACTCGATCGCACCTATCCGGTCCTCGTTCGACGCAATGTCTACGACCAGGACGGGTGCATAACGCAGGAGGAGATTGTGCAGCTCTCCTGGCGGCGGATCCGGGATCCGGAGCGGGTTACGGTCCCACGCCTCGAAGTGAGCGGCGCTCGCGGCCGACCCAAGTGTCGACCCCTCCAGCGGACCGTAATAAACCAGTTCACCGCGCACCGGCAGTCTCTCGAGGGGCTCCGCAAACACGTCCAGCGTTTCCCTCTGCCACGCCTCAATGCCCAGGGCAAAGGGGATCTGGGAAAGCGGATAGAGACCCAGAAGGCGCTGCCATCCCAGGTACGCGTCAGGCACTTGGGCACGTTCCCAGAGATCAACCCGCAGATCGGGGGAATCTTCCACTTCGCTCCGGAGCAGGCTCCCACAGCGGTCAGCGCGATGGGCCAAGGTGCTCGGATCGTGCGCGAGGTTAAAGCGGGACGCCAGAGCCTCTC
>Ga0209253_10000063_pt1 | contig 69968 bp, 69 predicted proteins | sample FrelakmetBRP12BR_FD_187145 | JGI IMG/M metagenome (GOLD analysis project Ga0209253, IMG submission 187145) | Freshwater lake sediment microbial communities from the University of Notre Dame, USA, for methane emissions studies - BRP12 BR (SPAdes)... | ecosystem: Environmental > Aquatic >...
CTCTTGATAGGGGCTTTTCTAGACTGCGAGCAAACGGTAACCAAACGGTGCTCGCCATGGATGTCCTCTTTCTGCTGCTTACGCTCGGCTTCTTCGCCGGCAGCGCAGCTCTCGTGCACGCTTACGAACGACTGGGGAAGCCGTCATGAGCTGGATCTATATCCTGAGCGGCCTGGTGACGCTCGCGGTTTTCATTTATCTGCTCATCGCCCTGTTCTTTCCGGAAAAGTTCTGATGACCGCCAACGGCTATCTGCAGCTCACGTTGTACCTGATCGTGCTGCTCGCTCTCGCGAAGCCGCTCGGCACGTACATGGCGAACGTGTACGAAGGTCGCTCGGTTGTGAAGCGGTTCGCTGGGCCGCTCGAGCGCCTTATCTACCGGCTGTGCGGGGTCGATCCCGAGCGGGAGATGCGGTGGACTCAGTACGCATTCGCGATGCTCCTCTTCAACCTGCTCGGTGTGCTTGCCGTGTATGCGCTGCAGCGCTTACAGGTCGATCTGCCGCTCAACCCGCAGGGCTTCGGCGCCGTTTCTCCTGATTCCTCGTTCAACACGGCGGTGAGCTTCGCGACCAACACCAACTGGCAGGGCTACGGCGGCGAATCCACGATGAGCTACCTCACGCAGATGGCTGCGCTGACGGTGCAGAACTTCGTGTCTGCGGCGACCGGCATGGCGGTGCTCATCGCGCTGATCCGCGGACTGGTGCGGCACACCGCGCAGACCATTGGCAACTTCTGGGTGGACTTGACCCGCAGCACGCTCTACATCCTACTGCCGCTCTCGTTCGTGCTCGCGGTGGCTCTCGTAAGCCAGGGCGTCGTCCAGACGCTCTCTCCCTATCACACGGTGCCTCTGGTCGAGTCGATCGAATACGACGCACCGAAGCTCGACGCCGCCGGACAGCCACTGAAGGACGAAAAGAGGACTCCTATCACCGAGAAGATGGTGCAGAAGGAGCAGATCCTCGCCGTTGGTCCCGCTGCGTCGCAGATCGCAATCAAGCAGCTCGGCACTAATGGCGGCGGTTTCTTCAACGCCAACTCGGCACACCCCTTTGAGAACCCGTCGCCGCTTTCGAATTTCCTCGAGGTGCTGGCGATCCTGCTGATTCCCGCGGCGCTTTGCTACACGTTCGGTCGCATGGTCGGCGACACGCGCCAGGGATGGGCGATCCTCGCCGCGATGACGATCGTGTTCGTCGTGCTGCTCGCTGTGTGCGTAGGGTCTGAGCAAGCGGGCAATCCGAGGCTTACGGAGCTCGGTGTCGATCAGACCGCCAGCGACCTGCAACCCGGCGGCAACATGGAAGGCAAGGAGACGCGGTTCGGCGTCGTCAACTCGGCCCTGTGGGCGACCGCGACCACGGCGGCGTCCAACGGCTCGGTCAATTCGATGCACGACTCCTACACCCCGTTGGGTGGGCTCGTGCCGATGTGGCTGATGCAGCTTGGCGAGGTGATCTTCGGCGGCGTCGGCTCGGGGCTGTATGGCATGATCGTGTTCGCGATCGTCGCCGTATTTGTCGCGGGCCTCATGATCGGACGCACGCCGGAGTATCTTGGCAAGAAAATCGAGGCGTTCGAAATCAAGATGTCCGCAATCGTCGTGCTGGTACCGCTGTTTGCGGTGCTCGGTGGCGCTGCGGTGGCGGTGATGGTCGACGCGGGCCGGGTCGGTGTGGCCAATCCGGGGGCGCACGGCTTCAGTGAGATCCTGTACGCGTTTTCGTCCGCCGGCAACAACAACGGCAGCGCGTTCGCCGGCCTCTCTGCCAATACTCCCTTCTACAACACGGCGTTGGGCCTCGCCATGCTGCTTTCGCGCTATTGGCTAGCAGTGCCGACCCTTGCGCTTGCGGGAAGCCTTGCTGCGAAGAAGAAGGTGCCGGTCGGTGCCGGCACGCTGCCGACGCATACGCCCTTGTTTGTCGTCTTCCTCGTCAGCGTCGTCGTGATCGTCGGCGCGCTGACCTTCATCCCCGCGCTCGCGCTCGGTCCGATCGTCGAGCATCTGACGCTCTACGGCACCAAGTGATACCGAACCATCCCTCGATCATGACCACCGATACTCACGCGCTTTCACCAACCCCCGCGCTGCACCGTCCGCTGGTGACGCGCAGCATCTTCATGGAGGCGTTCAGGGATGCCTTCGTCAAGCTGCTGCCGCAGCACCAGTGGAAGAACCCCGTGATGTTCGTGGTCTACGTTGGCAGCATTCTTACGACCATCCTCTTCTTCCAGGCGCTTGGCGGGGAGGGCGATGCCCCGGCGGGCTTCATCCTCGCAGTGACGTTGTGGCTCTGGTTCACGGTGCTCTTCGCCAATTTCGCCGAAGCGCTCGCGGAGGGACGCAGCAAGGCGCAGGCGGCATCGCTCCGGTCCGCGAAAAAAGACGTGGTCGCGAAGAAGCTGTGCGAGCCCCGGCGCAACGCCCAGGTTCACTTCAAGCCGTCGAGCCAGCTCGTCCAGGGCGACATCGTGTTCGTCGAAGCCGGCGACGTCATTCCCGGCGATGGCGAGGTGATCGAGGGTGCGGCCTCCGTCGATGAGAGCGCGATCACCGGCGAGAGCGCACCGGTCATTCGCGAGTCCGGCGGCGACTTCAGTGCCGTCACAGGCGGCACCCGCGTGCTCTCGGACTGGATCATGGTGCGCATCACGGCCCGGCCCGGGGAGTCCTTCCTCGACCGCATGATCGCGATGGTGGAGAGCGCGCGCCGGCAGAAGACGCCGAACGAGATCGCGCTCACGATTCTGCTCGTCATGTTGACGCTCGTGTTCCTGCTCGCGACCGCAACCTTGCTGCCCTTCTCGCTCTACAGCGTGGACATCGCGCAGGCAGGTGATCCCATTACGCTGACAGTGCTCGTGGCGCTGCTCGTGTGTCTGATCCCGACCACGATCGGCGGCCTCTTGTCCGCGATCGGCGTGGCGGGCATGGGGCGCATGCTGCAGAAAAACGTCATCGCGATGTCCGGCCGCGCGGTCGAGGCGGCGGGTGACGTGGATGTGCTACTCCTCGACAAGACGGGCACCATCACCCTCGGCAACCGTCAAGCCACCGCCTTCATCACCGCGCCGGGGGTGAACGAGCAAATCCTTGCCGACGCTGCGCAGCTCGCCTCGCTCGCGGATGAAACGCCGGAGGGTCGCAGCATCGTCGTTCTCGCGAAACAGAAATACGGACTCCGTGCCCGGGACATCCACGCCCTCGGCGCGCACTTCGTCCACTTCAGCGCCAAGACGCGCATGAGCGGCGTGGACGTGGACGGACGCGAGGTCCGCAAGGGTGCTGCGGATGCCGTCCGCCTCCAAGTGGAGCGGCTGGGTGGCAGCATGCCGCGCCAGGTGGAGGATACGGTCGAGCAGGTGTCCCGGCGCGGGTCGACGCCGCTCGTGGTCGCGGACGGGCCGAAGGTGCTCGGCGTGATCGAGCTTAAGGACATCGTCAAGGGTGGCATCAAGGAGCGATTCGCGCAGTTGCGCCGCATGGGCATCAAGACCGTGATGATCACCGGCGACAACCGGCTCACGGCGGCCACCATCGCCGCCGAGGCCGGCGTCGACGACTTCTTGGCCGAGGCGACGCCCGAGGCGAAGCTCAAGCTGATCCGGGATACGCAGGCAGAAGGGCGCCTCGTCGCCATGACCGGCGACGGTACCAACGACGCCCCGGCGCTGGCGCAGGCCGACGTGGCGGTGGCGATGAACACGGGCACCCAGGCCGCGAAGGAGGCCGGCAACATGGTCGATCTCGATTCGAATCCGACCAAGCTGATCGAGGTCGTCGAGACCGGCAAGCAGTTGCTGATGACGCGAGGGGCTCTGACCACATTCTCGATCGCGAACGACGTGGCGAAGTATTTCGCGATCATCCCGGCAGCGTTCGCGACCACCTACCCGCAGTTGAACGCGCTCAACGTCATGCACCTCGCGAGCCCCGCGAGCGCGATCCTGTCGGCCGTGATCTTCAACGCGCTCATCATCATCGCGCTCATCCCGCTCGCGCTGAAGGGCGTGCAGTACCGGCCGCTCGGCGCGGCGGCGGTGCTGCGCAAGAACCTGTGGATCTACGGTGTCGGCGGACTGATCGTGCCGTTTGTGGGGATCAAGGTCATTGACCTCCTGCTCGAGGTGATCGGTGTCGCCTGAGCCTCCGTCGGAAACACGCCACCCCATGGAGAACCGAACATGATGTCCGAACTGCGCCCCGCGGTTGTAATGCTCTTCCTGATGAGCCTTATCACTGGGCTTGCCTATCCGCTCGCGGTCATCGGCATCGCGCAGGCCGTTTTCCCGAATCAGGCGAACGGCAGCTTGATCGAACGCGACGGCAGGGCGGTGGGCTCCGAGCTCATCGGTCAGCCGTTCTCTGATGCCAAGTATTTCTGGAGCCGCGCCTCTGCGACTGCGCCGTTTCCTTACAACGCGGGTGCATCGAGCGGTTCGAACCAGGGGCCTCTGAATCCGGCGCTCGCGGATGCCGTGGCCGCGCGCATCAAGGCGCTGCACGACGCCGAGCCGAGCCATCAGACGCCGGTGCCGGTGGACCTCGTCACCGCGTCGGGCAGCGGCCTCGATCCGCACATCAGTCCGGCAGCCGCCGAGTATCAGGTCAATCGGGTCGCCAAGGCGCGCGGCGCGGATGCGTCAAGGGTGCGCGCGTTGGTGACGGAATTCACCGAAGGCCGGCAGTTAGGCCTCCTCGGTGAGCCGCGCGTGAACGTGCTCAAACTGAACCTGGCGCTGGATGCGGTCCGGTGATCCGTTCCGTTCGAACCCGAGATTCAAGCCTCAATCACGACCCAATATCGCGCGATGGGCGCTCTCGATACGCTATGGCTGGTGGTGCCGCGCCATGCCAACCGCGTCCCCTGCCTCAAGAATCAATCCTCGCCGGAGAACTGCTGCACGTGCCCGCCACGCCGTTCTGGATACCGCACTCGAGGTGTTCCTCTAATATGGGCGTTGGCGTCCTCACCGCAAAACGGCAACAACGGTAACGTGCTAATGGGACGAGGAACCACCGCCGTGGACGACCGTAGCAACGCGAAACTCAATAGCAGTGAGGTCATCGCCCCACCCATTGTTCGCCACCTCCGCCAGATACTGCTTTGGCCACTGCAGGTCATGCCGGCCGACCCGCGCGCAGCCGCACCGTCCCGCTATTGGGATCTATTTGACCCCCGCCACCCGGAGAGCCGCTGGCGTGAGCTCGAGAAGACCTTCGGCGAACATCCGGCCGCGTTCAGGGAGCGCTATTACAAGGAGTTTGTGACCTTTCTGCCCTACGTCCAACGCTTCCTCTACGGCGAAGTACCAGGCGAGGACACGACTACGGGCTACGGCCTGTCGCCCATCCGCGTCTTCCGCCGTGACGACATCACGCACGTGCGGATGACCTTCGACGAACACACGCCGCCCGTGACCTTCGCGGTCGAGACCGTCGATCTGTATTTTTTCTATGATGCGGACATTGTCATACTTCTCGTCGAGATTGCCAGTGACGAATTGCCGCTGCGTCTCGCGCAGCAGGCGCTGTTCAGCTTCGGACGCGCTTATCCAGCGTTTTGGGACGCAAGCGGTCAGGGCGGCCAGTGTGTCCGACTAGTCGAATGGCTGGCCGCGGACGGCAGGACGCTCGCGGCGTCCGACTACGCAGACCGAGATAAGTACCTCACGTTCTTAAGCCGCCACCACACGCCAGTCATCGCCCGCCACTGGGAGTGGCTGCTGCGGCCGATGTCCCTCTACCATTCCGGGCGCCCCGGCGTGCTGCGGTACCGGCAGATCGAATACCACCGCATGCCACTCATGGCCTACCTCGCGTTCGACGAACCGCGCAACTTGACGCGGGGCGATTTCGTACGACTCGCCCTCATCACCAAGCCAGGGGATGCAGCCACCCTTCCCTACTCCGCGGCTTCCCTCGCCGACTTCGAGAGGCTGTACTGCTACGACCGTTTCTGGGAACCTTTGGTCAATCCCAGCCCACTCAACAGCCGCTACCTCTGTTGCGGGCATGCGTTCGTCATCGTGGGAAAGGCGAACGATCCATTCTTCATCGACGGCGAGACGGGCATGCTCGGGCAGTTCCGCCACCAGTATCTCCTCATGGGAATCGTCGCCCATTTCCATAAGGCGGCTCTGCACCTGTTTTCAGAACGTCTCGTCTCGGCGATCAGTCGACTTGATACCCATCAGAGGCAGTCGGTGCGCACTTTCAAGCGAGACATCCGGCACATCATGGCAGCGTTTCTACGTTTCACCCATCGCTATTGGTTCCACGAGGTCTCCAATCAGGCACAGGCCCGCGACCTCTTCAACCTGATGACAGGCCACCTGGGCACCGACCGGCTGTACAACGACATCAACGACGCGGTGCGCGAGATGTCGGAGTTCCTTGAGGCCGACGACATGCGGCGACAGGCGGAGACGGTAACGCGTCTCACCGTCGTCACAACGCTTAGCATCATTGGTACAGTGGCCACCAGCTTCCTCGGGATGAACCTGATCGATGCAGCAGAAGAGCCGTTATGGGTCAAGATCGCCTACTTTGCCGTCGTGTTCGCCGTCTTTGCATTGATTGTCTTTTTCACGGTGTCCAAGTCTACGGCGCTTGCCGAGTCGTTCGAGGTGATCGCGAATGAGCGAGCATCAGCGGAAGCCAAGCTGATCGCGCTGGTGCGCGCGCTGACTTGGCGTTTACGCAAACGCTAAGCAGTTGTCTCCCCATAGCGCACAACGCTGCACCGGCCAAGATTGTGTGGACACAGTCAGGAGCGAATCAACGCTGGTGCTCTAGAGGGAGGACCGCAATTGGCCGAATCACGTCCCGACCCTGACAAGCTGCTCGAACGCCTGCAACTGGAACAGGCAAAGGCCAAGCGCGGCAAGTTGCACATCTTCTTCGGTGCGTCGGCGGGGGTCGGCAAGACTTTCGCGATGCTGAACGCCGCCCAGGCGGCGCGGGGCGCCGGCACCGACGTGGTTGTTGGTGTGGTCGAGACGCACGGCCGCGCGGAGACCGCTGCGCTACTGGAAGGCTTGGAGGTGCTGCCGCGCAAGCAGATCGATCACCGCGGGGCTCGACTGGAGGAGTTCGACCTCGATGCGGCGCTTGCGCGCAAGCCCGAGCTCATCCTGGTCGACGAGCTCGCCCACTCCAACGCGCCCGGCTCCCGGCATCCCAAACGCTGTCAGGACGTGGAGGAGCTCCTGCGCGCGGGCATCAACGTCTACACCACCGTCAACGTACAGCACCTCGAAAGTCTCAACGACGTGGTGGGCGGCATCACGGGCATCCGCGTGCGCGAGACAGTGCCGGATCGCGTGTTCGATCAAGCGGACGAGGTGGTGCTGGTCGACCTACCGCCCGACGATTTACTGCAGCGGTTGAAGGAAGGAAAGGTCTACCTGCCGCACCAAGCCGAGCGCGCGATCCGCAACTTCTTCCGCAAGGGCAACCTGATCGCGCTGCGCGAGCTGGCCCTGCGCCAGGCCGCTGATCGGGTCGACGAAGAGGTACGCGCGTATCGGCGCGAGAAGTCAATCGGTCGGGTATGGCAGACGAAGGACGCGCTGCTCGCGGGCATCGGACCGGGTGTCGGCGGGGACAAAGTGGTGCGGGCGGCGGCGCGACTTGCGGACAGCCTGGATGCGCCGTGGCATGCAGTGTATGTAGAAACACCCAGGCTACAACGTCTTGCCGAGTCGAAGCGCCGACGCATCCTCGCCACCCTCAAGCTTGCGGAGGATTTGGGGGCGGAGACCACGACGGTGCCCGGCCACGAGGACGCCGAAGGCCTCATTGAATTCGCCCGTACCCACAATATCTCCCGCCTCGTTGTGGAACGGCCGCCGGGCAGGGTCGGATGGCGTCGCCTCTGGAGCACGCCGCTCTCTGACCGCCTGGGCTACCTGGCTCCGGACGTGGACGTAATCGAGATCGCGCCCGAGGAGACCCGTGCAGCCGAAGGACACGCGGCACAGGACGGGATGGCCTCGACAGCGATGCGGCCTGGCACTTGGCGCAGCTACCTGTGGTCGGTGGGCGTGTGCGGCGTGGCGGCCGTCATCGCCGGCGCGCTGTTCCCGTATTTCGAGCTGGCCAACATCGTCATGGTGTTCCTGCTTGCGGTGGTGTTCGCCGCCGTACGGCTCGGACGTGGGCCGGCGGTGCTGGCGGCGTTCCTCAGCGTCGCGCTATTCGACTTCTTCTTTGTCGCACCGCACTTCTCCTTGGCCGTCAGCGACGTGCAGTACCTGCTCACGTTCGCCGTGATGCTTGCGGTGGCGCTCGTCATCGGGCAGCTCACCGCCGGGCTGCGCTACCAGGCGAGGGTGGCCCAGCAGCGCGAGAAGCGGGCGCGCTCGCTGTACGAGCTTGCGCGGGAGCTGTCGGGCGCGATTGCGCCGGAGCAGATCGCGGAGATGTGTGAGCGTTTCACGGCGGATAGCTTTCGCGCCAAGTCGGCGCTGTTGCTAACGGGTGCCGGGGAACGGCTGCAGACGCCGGTGGCGGGCGGCGGTATTGCGCCGGCCGCGCTCGAGCTCGGCATCGCGCAATGGGTCTACGACCAGGGACAGCCCGCAGGCGTGGGCACCGACACGCTTCCCGCGAGCTCGGTCCTCTATCTGCCGCTCAAGGCTCCGATGCGAACGCGCGGGGTGCTGGCGGTCGAGCCCGCGGTGCCGCGCTGGCTGCTGGTGCCGGAGCGCAGGCGCCAGCTCGACATCCTTGCTACCCTGCTCGCCATCTCCGTCGAGCGCCTGCATTACGTGGAAGTCGCGCGCGATGCCCTGGTCACCATGGAGTCCGAACGGCTGCGCAACTCCTTGCTCGCGGCGCTCTCGCACGACCTGCGCACGCCGCTCACTGCGCTGGTCGGTCTGGCCGACTCGCTTGCGCTCAGCCCGCGCGGGCAGGCGGCGCGCCAGGCCGAGCTGGCGGCAGCGATTCGGGAGGAGGCTTTGCGGATGAGCCGGCTCGTCAACAATCTGCTCGACATGGCGCGACTGGAGTCGGGCCAAGTGCGCCCCAACCTGCAGTGGCAAGCGGTCGAGGAGGTTGTGGGCAGCGCGCTCAAGGCGTCACGTTCGCTGCTCGCGGGCCACCGCGTCAGTGTCAGCATTTCAGCTGACGCGCCTCTCGTGCAGTTCGATGCCGTGCTGATCGAGCGGGTGCTCTGCAATTTGCTGGAGAACGCGGCGAAGCATACCCCCGCGGGGACGGCGATCCGCGTATCGGCGGCCGTGCAGGACGACCGGATGGAGATCGCGGTGGCGGACGAGGGGCCCGGCCTCCCACCTGGGATGGGTGAGCGCATCTTCGACAAGTTCACGCGCGGGAAGGAAGAGTCGGCCGTTCCCGGAGTGGGGCTCGGGCTCGCGATCTGCCGCGCGATCGTCGAAGCCCATGGTGGCACGATCCGCGCGGAATCGCCCGACGCGGGCGGCGCGCGCTTCGTGTTCACGCTGCCGCTTGGCACGCCGCCGGAAATCGAAGAGCCTGAACCGGTGGCACAGGAGGAAGTGAGATGATCACCCACGCGCCGAGCATCGTCGTGGTGGAAGACGAGCCCCAGATCCGGCGCTTCGTCCGCGGTGCGCTCGAGTCGGAGGGATGCCGGGTCTACGAAGCGGAAACCTTCAAGAAAGGACTCGTGGAGGCAGGCACTCGCAAGCCCGATCTCGTGGTGCTCGATCTCGGGCTGCCCGATGGCGACGGCGTGGACTTCATACGCGACTTGCGTGGTTGGAGCGGCGTGCCGGTCGTGGTGTTGTCCGCGCGCGCTGACGAGCAGGACAAGATCGATGCGCTCGATGCCGGCGCCGATGATTACCTGACCAAGCCCTTCGGCGTGGGCGAGCTCCTCGCCCGGGTCCGCGCGTCACTGCGCCGGGCGAGCCGTCGCGGCGAAGCGGGCGAGACGGTAATCGAGTTCGGCGACGTCGCCATCGATCTCGTGAACCGTGTCGTCAAGCGTGCGGGGAAACAAGTCCATCTCACGCCGATCGAGTATCGGCTGCTCGGGTTCCTCACGGCGCAGCCCGGCAAGGTGCTGACCCATCGCCAGATTCTTCGAGAGGTGTGGGGACCGTCCCACGTCGAGAGCAGCCACTACCTGCGCATCTACATGGGCCACCTGCGGCACAAGCTGGAGGTCGATCCGGCCCAACCGCGGCATTTCATCACCGAGACCGGAGTCGGGTATCGATTCGTTGTGTAGCGGATGCTATGGCGCCCGCACCTCGACTCCCCGCGCTGCAAATGCTTCGCGCAGCGCTGTCGCGAAACGCACTGCATTGGCCTGGTCGCCGTGCAGGCAGAGCGTTCCTGCGTCGACGACTATTTCCGCACCCGACAGGGCGCGCACCTTGCCCTGCTCGACCAGCATCAACGCTTGCGCGACGGCGGCAGATTCGGCGGTGATCAGTGCGTCGGGCTCACTGCGGGGGGTGAGCGTGCCGTCCGACCGATAGGAGCGGTCGGCGAACGCTTCTGACACCACGCCCACTTCCACCTTTGCGGCCGCCTCGATCATCGCACTGCCGGCGAGCGCGTACAGCATCACGCCGCTGCCGAGGGCCTTCACGGCGCGCGCGATCGCGTCGGCGAGCCCAGCATCCCTCGCCGCCATGTTGTAGAGGGCGCCATGCGCCTTCACATGGTGCAGCTGCGTGCCCGCGGCGCGCGCGAACGCCGCCACTGCGCCGGCCTGGTAGAGCACGAGGTCGTAGCACTCCTGCGGGGTGATCTTCATGTCGCGGCGCCCGAAGCCCTGCAGATCGGGCAGCGAGACGTGCGCGCCGATTGCGACGCCGCGGTCAAACGCGAGCGCCACGGTCGCGCGAAGCGTCGAGGGGTCACCGGCGTGGAATCCGCTCGCAATGTTCGCTGAGGAGATGAGGGGCATGATCGCCCGATCGTCGCCCAGCGTCCACGCGCCATAGCCCTCGCCCACGTCGCAATTCAAGTCAATCGCCTTCATTGCCAAACTCCCACAGAATGCGTTCCACCAACTGGTCGACGAGCGTGCAGGCCGCCTCGCGCGCGGCGTCTGCCTCGGCCAGCGTCACTTCCGCAAACCGCACCGATGCGCTGGGCTTGAGCTGCGCAAGCCTTGGGACGTCGGCCGCGATCACCTCGGCAATCCCCGGATAGCCGCCGGTCGTCTGGTGGTCCGCCATCAGCACGATCGGCTGCCCGCCAGGCGGAACCTGGACGGTACCGAGGCAGGTCGCCTGCGACAGGATCTCGGCGGGTCCTGCCAGCGCGAGGCGCGGTCCGAGCAGACGAAATCCCATCCGGTTCGAGTCCGGCGCAATGCGCCAGCGCTCGCCGAAGAAAAGAGCGCGCGCGGCCTTGTCGAAGAGTCCGCTATGCAGCCCGTCGACAGCACGGATGACGGAGCCGTCATGCTCTGGCAAGGTGATGGGAGGCGCAAGCCATCGGACAGTCTGACAGCGGCCCAGCGCGACGATACGATGGCGAGCGGTGACGCGTGCAAAGCGTGCGTGCGCCAAGGCCTCAGCACCCTCGGCAAACGGCAGCGCCGCGTCGCGTGCGAGCGACCGCCCGCGCCAGCCGCCGAAACCTCCCGCGAGGTAGGTGCTGCGACTGCCGAGCACCGGATCGACGTGCAGTCCACCGGCGACCGCGAGATAGCCGAAGCAACCCGCCGTGACGCGGCCGATCCGAAGCCGAGCATCCGCGGGCAAGAGCACCGGGCGCGACTGCGGCAGCGGCGCGCCATCGATCTCGGCCGCGAACTCGCCGCCGTGGAGGGCGACGAGCGCGTCGCAGCCGATCAGCAGCTCGGGACCGAGCAGGGCAACCTCGAGAGTGGCCGCGTCGCCGCGATTGCCGACCAGGGCGTTGGCGACGCGGTGCGAGACCGGGTCCATCGCCCCGCCTGCGACGACTCCAAGATGCCCGAGTCCGCGCCGTCCCAGGTCCTGCACGGTGGCGAGTACACCCGGGCGTAGCACCCTGAGCGTCATCGCGCGTGCTGCCCGCTCGCGATGCGCCCGAAATCCCCGGTTGAGATCGGCACGAAGGCGACGGCGTCTCCGGGTTCCAGCAAGCTTGCCGGTTTACGCACCGGATCGAAGAGCACCAGCGGCGTGCGCCCGATCACGTTCCAGCCGCCCGGGGTGGCGAACGGGTAGATCGAAGTCTGGGCATTCGCGATCGCGACCGATCCCGCCTCGACGCGATGGCGCGGCGAGCTGCGGCGCGGCATCGCGAGCCGGGCGTCGAGTCCGCCGAGGTATGGCTGGCCGGGTGCAAAGCCGATCATGAGCACCCGATGCGGCGATGCCGAATGCATTCTGACGACTTCTGGGGGAGTAAGCCCGGTGTGCGCCGCGACCTCCAGCAGATCCTCGGCATAGGGCGACTCGTAGCACACCGGTATCTCGACCGTACGCGGCGCCGGCGCCGGACCTGCACCGGCTTCGCGAGCGAGGGATTCGACGAGCAACCGTTCGAGCATCGCACGGCGCTCCGCTGCCGTACGCGCCGTACGTGCCTCGAAATGTACGGCCACCGTCACGAGTGCGGGGACGATATCGCTCACCCAAGGCAGGTCGCGCCCGCGGATGTCGCGTGCGACCCTGCCGGCTAGCGCATTTGCATCGAGGTCCAGGCATTCGGCGAGCGTTAGCAGGACCGCGCTGTCGCCGAGCGGCGAGACGGTCGGGAGCGCATTGCGGCCGCGGCTGGTTGGTTCCATGCCATTCGTCGCTTCTGACCAAGTCCTATCACGAGGCGCGGTCGATGGATCAACGCCGGGGCTATCGCGACGCGCGTGGGGTGGTTCGCTGCGACACCCATCGAGAACGAGTGGGGATTATAGGCGAAAGCGGGCCACCCCCAGGCCAAGGCGGGCTGCCTTCAGTGCAGCCTGGGTGCGGCGAGCCGACCTCCAGCGCACGCAGAATCGCCGACACATGGCACTTCACGGTGCCCTTTGCCAAGTGAAGCTCGCGGCAGATCAGCTTGTTCGGTTTTTCCTTGCGCCGTCAGTCGAACTTGAGATTCAGCGATCGCGTGGCGGAGATGAGCATGCGGATGCCCATCGACGACACGAAGGTTACGCCGGAGAGGGGCGGCTCAAAGCAGCGAATCGGTGAGCCGGGCCAGGTTTTCGAGCACCCGGCGCCATATGCCTCGCCTCGCCCAGCCATCGAGCGTGAGGTGCTCGCTCCGGCTCAGGTAGCGAGCCTGCACGCGGGCGAGTTCTGCGGTGACCGCGCGATCGTAGATCAATACGCTCACCTCGGCATTGAGAGCGAACGAGCGCAGGTCGAAGTTACTCGAACCGACCAGCACAAGCTCGTCGTCGACGCTCATGTGTTTGGCATGAAGAAAATTGCCGAAGTAGTGGTGGACGCGTACACCGGCGTCAAGCAGGTCTTCGTAGAAGGACTGCTGCGCGAATTGCACGAGCGGTTTGTTCGACTCCTTGTCGACGATCAGATCCACCACCACGCCGCGCCGCGCGGCCAGCTCCATGGCAAGGAGGAACGACTCGCTGGGGATGAAATACGGGGTGGTCAGCACCACGCGCTTGCGGGCAGCGCTCATCAAGGCGATCATCAGATCTTCGGTCGTTCCAGCGTTGTATCCCGGCCCGCTCGGCAGCACCTGCGCGAGCCCGGCGCCGGGGTGCTCGACGCTCGCAGCAGTCACTTCGCGTGACTCGTGCGGTAGGTCCCCGACCTCGAAATAGCGGTCCGCCAGCAGCACGGCATGAAGCTGACGCACGATCGGGCCGATCGCGCGAACCATCATCTCTTCGTTGGTGAGGCCTCGGTTAGCATCTGCAGCGACGATGTTCTGCGACCCGAAGAAGGCGACGCGACCGTCGATGACTGCGATCTTGCGATGATTCCGCAGATCGAAGCGCGCCCTGTTCGGCCCCCAGAGGCGCAGCGGGAGGGCGGCGGTGACTTCGATGCCCGCCGCACGCATCCGGGGAGCGAGTCGCTTCAAACCGTCGCGCGAGCCGACGGCGTCCAGCACCAGCCGCACGCTTACCCCGCGACCGGCGGCACGCTCCAGGGCGTCCGCCACGCTCCGACCTACCGGGTCATCGGCAAAGATGTAGTAGAGCAGATGCACCGATGATCGCGCTTCAGCGATTTCGGCGACGAGACAGTTGATGGCGGCATCGTAATCCGGGAGCAGTTCAAAATCGTTTCCGCCCCCGATCGAGAACTCGGTCAGTCGCTCGGCGAGGTCCAGGGCGGGGGCGAACTCGGGTGGCAGCGAGGGGCGCGGGGGAGGCTCGGAATGTTCGCGCGCACCCAGTGTCTTCAACGCCTCGTAGACCCTTGCCTGCATCTCGACACGTCGTTGCGGCAGGAAAACGCGGCCGATGAGCCCATACAGGACGAGTCCGACCCAAGGGAGGAAGAAGATGAGCAGGAGCCAGGCGCGCGCGGACGCCGGCGGCCGGCGCTGGGGAACATAGAAGAGCATCGCGACGCGGATGATCCACTCGCTCGCGACGTACAAGGTGCCGAGGCTCAAGGCGGGTCGTCCTGCGGGGTCGTTGCTACTTCGAGTCCAGCAGCCGCTAGCCTTGCCGACGCGCTGGTCTTGTGGGTGGCGAAGGTGGGCGCAGAGAACATGAAGGCAAGTCAGTCCGCTTTTTCCTTGCGCACACGCGCTCGTTCCGCTTCGTAGGCCTCGCAGGTGACGCGATCCTGACCAGGCTTCGGGTCCGCGAGCGGGTCGACGACGCGGGCGCGCGCCTGGAACCCTTCGCACAGGCTGCGATTGACATCAGTGGCTGCGCAACTCGCCAGGCACGATGCGAGGCAGGCGAGCAGGACCGTTATAAGGCGGCGTTTCATCGAGGGCCAGTATAGCCCCGCCGAGACACGCGCGGATTCACCTAAGCTCTGGACACCTGCGCCCGCGCAGCCCCAGAATTCAGGAGTTTTTGTCATCTCCCGGGCCGAGCTCGTCGATGCCGAACCGCGACAACCCATTTACCCAGGCGCCCGACGTCCTGCCCGTGCGGCGGGTGGACGTGCGGCGGCCGCTGGTCTGGCTTCGGCTTGGGTGGCGCGACTTGAAGAGGAATCCCTGGGTGAGCCTGCTCCAGGGTTTCGTGATCGCCGCCGCCGGGGTCGTCATCCTTGCCGCTAGCTTCGAGCACTGGTATTTGCTTCCTGGCACCTTCTCCGGCTTCGTGCTGGTGGGTCCGATTCTCGCAACGGGGCTCTACGAGCAAAGCAGGCTGATTTCGCGCGGCAAACGACCGACCCTCAGGGACGCAATCCATGCGTGGCAACGTGGCACGCGACCGCTGGTCTGGCTCGGGCTGCTGCTGGGGCTTGCGGGCACGCTGTGGGTGCTCTTCTCGGCTGGGATGTTTGCGCTGTTCGTGAACATGCCTATCGACGGCCCGATGGGGTTTCTGCGCCATGTCGTGGTTACGCAGCCCAACTACATGTTCCTCCTTTGGTCCATCGCGGGCGGCTTAGGCGCTGCGCTGGTCTTTGCCGCCACGGCCGTCTCGCCACCGCTATTGCTCGGGCGCATCATCAGCCTGCGCGCCGCCATCCTGACCAGCGTGCGCGCCGTGGGAGACAATGCGCTCGCGATGGCGCTGTGGGCGACGATCATCATGACTGCCACGGCGCTCTCGTTTGCGACTGCGATGCTCGGATTCATCATCACTGTGCCAGTGCTCGGTCACGCCACGTGGCACGCCTACCGGGATCTCGTCGATACGTCCTCGGTTCCCAAGCGTTACTAGGTGTTTCGTGTAACCCATGTTCGGTCTCACGGAGGAGCAGATCGCCGAGTTCGGCCTCACGTTCGGTCTCGGTGCGTTTATGCTCTACATGCTGTTCATCATCTGGAATCTTGCAAAGGAATCCAGGGCTGGCAGGCTCGGCACGTTCGTGCTGTTTTTTGTTCTGGCCTTCGGCATGCTCGGATTTGTTGCCAAGACGATCCTGAGCTGGCTCCTGGAATAGCGCCGGAGCTATCCATGACATAGCCATTCAGCGTGGGATCGAACCGCGTTTTGCCGACGCGCGTTCGAAGGCTAGAATGACGTCGTTGCGACCGAGGCGTGCTCCCCTACGACTTCGGTCTCAGGCAGATCCAGAAGGTCAAGACGGGTCGGCACTTTCGGCCCCACGGCAGCAGTATTGCCACCATTGTCACACCAGAGCATTCCAACATGAGTGCAGCGCACGAACCAAACGAGCAGGAACCGTCCACGCAGATCGACCTGCCCACGGTATTCACGGAAATCGCCCATCAGAGCAGCAAGATGGTCGCGGAGTACCTGCAGCGCCAAGTACCCGTTGGCGCCACGCTGATGCACGACGAACTGGGCGTGGCGCGGGCTTTTCTCGACCTGACGGCACATCTGATGCAGGACCCGTTCAAGCTCGCAGAGGCGCAGATCCAGCTGTGGCGCGACTACATGATGCTCCTGCAGTCCTCGATGCTGCGGGCGCTCGGTCAGCCGGCCGAGCCGGTGGCGGCCCCGCCGGCAAGCGACAGGCGCTTCCGTCATGACGCATGGCAGCAACACTTCTTATTCGATTTCGTGAAGCAGTCCTACCTGCTCACCGCGCGCCACCTGCATGGCATCGTCGGCAGCGTCGAAGGGCTCGATGAGAAGACCAAGAACAAGGTCGACTTCTTCACGCGCCAGTACATCGACGCCCTCTCGCCGAGCAACTTCGCGCTGACCAATCCGGAGGTGCTGCGAGAATCCGTCGAGTCGAGAGGAAAGAATCTCCTGAAGGGGCTGGCGAACCTGCTTAAGGACATCGACCGTGGCAACGGACAGTCGATGCGCATCCGGATGACCGACCCGAATGCCTTCAAGCTCGGCGAGAACATCGCCAACACGAAGGGCAAGGTCGTCTACCAGAACCAACTGATGCAGCTACTGCAGTACGATCCCACCACGGAAGAGGTGTTTCAAAGACCGCTGCTCATCGTTCCGCCGTGGATCAACAAGTTCTACATCCTGGATCTGCGGGAGAAGAATTCCTTCATCAAGTGGGCCGTGGATCAGGGGCACACGGTCTTCGTCATCTCCTGGGTCAATCCCGACGCAGAGCTCGCGCACAAGAACTTTGAGGACTACCTCCTCGAGGGGCCAATCGACGCACTCGCGCAGATCCGCAAGGCGACTGGGGCGTCGGAGGTGAATGCGCTGGGGTACTGTCTTGGCGGGACGCTGCTCGCCGCCACCCTTGGCTATCTCGCGGGCAAAGGGGAACGCCCCATCGCAAGCGCGACATTCTTCACGACGATGCTCGATTTCGCGGAGCCAGGGGAGCTCGAAGTCTTTCTCGGCGAGCGGACGATTGATGCCCTGGAAAAGAGGATGGCAAAGCGGGGCTATCTGGAAGGGCACGAGATGGCGGGCACCTTCAATATGTTGCGCGCGAACGACCTCATCTGGTCGTTTGTGATCAACAACTACCTGCTCGGCAAGGACCCCTTCCCGTTCGACCTGCTGCACTGGAATTCGGATTCCACCCGCCTGCCGGCTGCGATGCACAGTTTCTATCTTCGCAACTGCTACCAGAGGAACGTCCTAAAGGATCCTGGCGGCATCGTCCTCGCAGGGGTACCGATCGACCTCGGCAAGGTTAGGACGCCGGCCTACTTCCTATCGGCGGTCGAAGATCACATCGCGCCGTGGAAGTCCACCTACAAGGGGGCGCGGCTCTTCGCGGGACCCGTGAAGTTCGTCCTCGGAGGCTCCGGGCATATCGCTGGCGTGATCAATCCGCCAGCAGCGAACAAGTACTGCTACTGGACCAACCCCCTGGTCGGGGACGCGGAGGCCTGGCAGGGTCAGGCTGTCCAGCACGGAGGTTCATGGTGGCCGGACTGGGCACGATGGGTTGCACCATTCGCTGGCGAGAAGGTGCCGGCGCGCGTACCCGGTTCGGGCGCGCTCAAGGTTCTGGAAGACGCCCCGGGATCCTACGTGAAGGCGCGGCTGGACGCGCCGCAGGCCACCGTGGATTGAGACTTGCTCGACCGGCGGGCCGGTCGCACGGTCTCGACCCACGGCGAATGGAATCCGATCGTACCGCACGCGGTCGAAGCTAACGGCGGGGGGTGCCGCCGACAACCCTAGTACCCTGTTAGCGATCGTACAACCCTGGCGCGAGACGCAGGTGACCCCAAGGAAGGAGACGGCGATGGAGATGGACGACCACGATCCGCAGGAAACGCGAGAGTGGCTCGATGCACTTGAGGGGGTGCTGGAGGCGGAAGGGCCAGAGCGCGCCCACTATATTCTCGAGCGGCTGATCGAGAAGGCGCGGCGCTCGGGCGCTTATCTTCCTTACAGCGCCAATACTGCATACATCAATACGATTCCGCCGCACCGGGAAGAGCGAAGCCCGGGGGACTATGAGCTGGAGCACCGTATCCGCTCCTACGTGCGGTGGAACGCGCTTGCCATGGTGCTGCGGGCAAACCGCAACTCCAACGTGGGGGGCCATATCGCGAGCTTTGCCTCGGCGGCGACCCTCTATGACGTCGGCTACAACCACTTCTGGCGCGCGCGCACCGATATGCGGGAAGGCGATCTGCTTTTCGTCCAGGGGCATTCCGCACCGGGCATCTACGCCCGTGCGTTCCTGCTCGGCCGGCTGACCGAGGCGCAGTTGGATAACTACCGCCAGGAGGTGGACGGCAAGGGGCTGTCCTCGTATCCGCACCCGTGGCTGATGCCGGAGTTCTGGCATTTTCCGACGGTGTCCATGGGACTCGGTCCGCTGATGGCCATCTACCAGGCGAAGTTCATGCGCTACCTCCGGGACCGTGGGATCGCGAACACGGAGGGGCGCAAGGTATGGGCGTTTATGGGCGACGGCGAGATGGACGAACCGGAGTCTCTCGGCGCGATCGGCGTGGCCGCCCGCGAGCGGCTTGACAACCTCATCTTCGTCGTCAACTGCAATCTGCAGCGGCTGGATGGGCCGGTGCGCGGCAACGGCCGGATCATCCAAGAGCTGGAAGCGGACTTCCGGGGTGCCGGCTGGAACGTGATCAAGGTCATCTGGGGCTCGTACTGGGATCCGTTGTTCGCCAAGGACAAGCTCGGCCTGCTGCCGAAGTACATGGACGAGTGCGTCGACGGTGAATTCCAGGCCTTCAAATCCAAGGACGGGGCGTATGTGCGGAAGCACTTCTTCGGCAAGCACCCGGGGCTTCAGGACCTGGTCGCCAACATGACCGACGATGACATCTGGCGGCTGAACCGTGGCGGCCACGATCCTCACAAGGTTTACGCGGCCTATGCGGCGGCGGTGAAGCACACCGGGCAGCCGACCGTGATCCTCGCCAAGACCATCAAGGGCTACGGCATGGGCGAGTCGGGCGAGGCGCAGAACATCACGCACCAGCAGAAGAAAATGGGGACGACGTCGCTCAAGGCGTTCCGTGATCGCTTCCGCCTGCCGATCCCGGACGACCAGATCGATGCGCTGCCCTATCTCCGCTTCGAGGAGGGCTCCCCGGAGCTTGCCTACATGCGCGAGCGCCGCAAAGCGCTCGGCGGCTTCATGACGCGGCGCCGGCGCCGCTCCGAGGCGCTTGAGGTGCCGGCGCTCGAAGCCTTCCAGTCGTTGCTGAAGGGCTCCGAAGAGCGGGAGTTCTCCACCACCATGGCGTTCGTGCGCATCCTGAACACGCTGGTGAAGGACAAGCAGATCGGTCGCCGCGTGGTGCCGATTGTCCCCGACGAATCGCGCACGTTCGGCATGGAGGGTATGTTCCGTCAGCTCGGCATCTGGTCCTCCGTGGGGCAGCTGTATACGCCGCAGGACGCTGATCAGTTGATGTACTACAAGGAGGACAAGCACGGCCAGATTCTGCAGGAGGGCATCAACGAGGCGGGAGCCATGGCGGACTGGATCGCCGCTGCGACCTCCTACAGCACCCACGGTGTGCCGATGATTCCCTTCTACATCTTCTACTCGATGTTCGGTTTCCAGCGGACCGGTGACCTTGCCTGGGCTGCGGGCGATTCCCGTTGCCGGGGGTTCCTCATCGGTGGCACGGCTGGCCGGACCACATTGAACGGCGAAGGCCTGCAGCATGCGGACGGACACAGTCACGTCCTGTCGTCGACCATCCCGAACTGCATTTCCTATGATCCGACCTACGCCTACGAGCTCGCGGTAATCATCCAGGACGGCATGCGGCGGATGTATGCCGAGCAGGAGGACGTGTTTTTCTACATCACGGTCATGAACGAGAACTACGCCCACCCCGGCATGCCGTCCGGATCGGAGCACGGCATTCTCAAGGGCATGTACCTTCTGCGCGAGGACCCCGATGGCGAGGGCCCGCGGGTGCAGTTGATGGGCGCCGGGACCATCTTGCACGAAGTTCTGGCGGCCGCCGACCTGCTCAGGCAGGATTGGGGTGTGAGCGCAGACGTGTGGAGCGCGACCAGCTTCACGGAGCTGCGCCGCGACGGCCTGGAAGCGTACCGCTGGAACCTGCTGCACCCTGATGCGCCGCCCTGCCAGTCCTACGTCGAGCAGTGCCTCGGGCGCCGGAAGGGACCGGTGATCGCCGCGAGCGACTACATGAAGCTCGTGGCTGACCAGATCCGCGCATTCGTTCCGCGGCGCTTCGAGGCGCTCGGTACCGATGGTTTCGGACGCTCCGATACGCGCGAGAAGCTGCGAGCGTTCTTCGAGGTGAATCGCCAGTGGATCGCGCTCACAGCTTTGAGGGCGCTTGCCGCTGACGGGGAGATTCCGACGGGGCGGCCCGCGGAGGCCATATCTAAGTACGGCATCGACCCGGCAAAGCCGAGTCCGGTCGAAGTCTGACAAACTGCGAAGGGGACACTCGCCTTACAACTCACGCAACGAAACCATATGGGTGCCATCAGAGAAGTGCGAGTTCCGGACATCGGGGACTTCAAAGAGGTTCCGGTGATCGAAATCATGGTGAAGCCGGGCGACACTGTGAAGCCCGAGGACTCGCTCATCGTCCTCGAGTCGGACAAAGCGACCCTCGATGTGCCGGCTCCCTTCGGGGGTGCGATCAGGAACCTCCAGGTGCGGGTCGGCGACAAGGTTTCAAAGGGCAGCGTGATACTCGAGATCGAAGCGTCTGAGATCGCGGGTGACGCGGCTCCGGCCGCGCTCCCAGTGCGGGAACCCGAGCCGGCCTCGACGGCCGGCGTCGCCACAGCGTCGCGGCCTCCACCACCGCTGCCATTCGAACCCGCCACCGAAGTCCAGCCGCGCGTGCCGCACGCAAGCCCTTCCATTCGTCGCTTTGCCCGCGAGCTTGGCGTGAACCTCGGACTGGTCCCCGGCAGCGGGCCGCTCAAGCGTATCCTGAAAGAAGATGTTCAAGCGTTCGTGCGCGAGGCGATCGTTCGTTCCGGATCGACTTCCCCGGCCGTGGCGGGATCCGAAGCGATGCCTGCGCTGGGCGGGGATCTCGCGCAGTTCGGCCGGATCGAACGCGTGCCCCTGTCGGAGACTCTGCGGCGAGCCGGCGCGAACCTGCATCGGAGCTGGATATCGATTCCCCACGTGACGCATTTCGACGAAGCCGACATCACGGAGCTGGAGCCGTTCCGGCGCGAAGTGTCGGAGTCCGCCGCCGATCCGGGTGCTGAGGTTACCCTGCTGCCGTTTCTGCTCAAGGCTGTCGTGGCGGCCTTGAAACGATTTCCGACCGTCAACGCCTCGCTGGACGGCGATGACCTCGTGCTGAAGCGCTATTACCATATTGGATTCGGGGTGGAAACACCGAATGGATTTGCCGTGCCGGTGATTCGCGACGTCGATCGCAAGGGCATCCTTGACCTTGTCAGAGAACTGGGAGAACTCTCGGTGCGGGCCCGTGACGATGATCTGAAGCCGACTGATCTGGAGGGGGGCACATTCACCGTTGCCAGCGTCGCCGGTATTGGCGGGACGGGTTTCACTCCCATCATCCAGCGGCTGCAAGTCGCCATTCTTGGCGTCGCCCAGGCGCGGCCGAGGCTGTTCGAGCGGGACGGGGCCGTGGCGGCGCGACAGATGCTGCCCATTTGCTTGTCTTACGATCACAGGGTCATCGACGGTGCTGTCGCCGCCCGGTTCATGGCTTGGCTAAGCGCCGCGATCGGAGACCTGCGCAGGGCTACGCTCTAGGGGATGGACTCGCCGCACATGGCGCAGGCCACCGGCCCCGTCGGTGTTCTCGGTGGCACCTTCGACCCGATCCATATCGGACACCTCCGCCTTGCGCAAGAGATCGCCGACATCTGCAAGCTCGCCGTGGTTCGCTTCGTGCCGGCAGCGGTCCCGCCACACCGTGCGACGCCCCAGGTCACGGCCGCCGACCGGCTCGAAATGACGCGGCTCGCCATCGCCGACAACCCGCGTTTCATTCTGGATGATTGCGAGCTTAAGCGAACCGGACCGAGCTACAGCGTCGACACGCTGAGCGCCCTGCGTGCCCAGATGGGTGCCACCCGCCCGATTTGCCTCATCCTTGGCGCCGACGCGTTTCTTGATTTCGCTACGTGGCATCGCTGGCGCGAGCTCTTTGCGCTCGCGCATATCGCGGTGGCCCACCGCCCTGGCTTTCCCGCCGATTCCTGGGGTCAACGCATGCCGCAGCCGCTGGCGCGGGAATACGCGGCGCGGCGGCTTATGCAGCCGCTCGCCATCCACTGGAAGCCGGCAGGGGGGATTGCGACTGTTGCCACGACCGCGCTCGACATCGCGGCGACACGCATCCGCGAGGGGCTGCAGGCCGGTCGATCGCAGCGCTATTTGATCCCTGAGTCGGTTCTCGACTATATTGCTTCGCGGGGCCTGTACAAGGAGCTGGATGAATCTGGAAGAAATCAAACAGGTGACGGTTGAGGCGCTCGAGGACGTGAAGGCGCGCGACCTAGTGGTGCTGGACACGAGCCGTTTGTCGTCGCTCTTCGAGTGCATGATCATCGCAACCGCGGACTCGACGCGGCAGGCAAAGGCTATGGCTCAGCGGCTTCAGGAGCGGATCAAGGCCCGCGGCGCCGAGGTGCTCGGGGTGGAGGGCGAACGGGCCGGCGACTGGATTCTGGTTGACCTCGGCAGCGTGGTGGTCCACATCATGCACCCCGCCACCCGTGCCTATTACAATCTGGAAGAGCTCTGGGGTCCACAGTTCGTTCCTGCGCGCCGCCAAGCCGCGTCGAGCTGACTCGGCGCCTGCAGCGTTGCCGGTCGTGCGCACCATCGTGATTGCGGTCGGTCACCGCATGCCCGCGTGGGTGCAGTCCGGATTCGAGGAGTATGCGCGACGCCTGCCGCATGCCGCTCGCCTCGAGCTGATCGAGGTGAAACCCGAGAAGCGATCATCGTCGGTCAGTTTAGCGCGCGCGATGGCGCTGGAGGAGGCGCGAATTGAGGCGGTCGCCCCGGCAGGCTGCTATCGGATCGTTCTCGATGAGCGCGGTGCGCAGGTAACGAGCGCGGGGTTCGCGCACAAACTGCAGGAATGGCGCGAGTCGGGACGCGACATCGCCATGATCGTCGGCGGCGCTGACGGGCTGACGGCCCGGTTCAGGCGATCGGCCGACGCGCTGCTTGCGCTCTCTAGGATGACGCTGCCGCATGGTCTGGTGCGGGTCCTCATCGCCGAACAGTTGTACCGCGCATTCTCGATCATGCACAATCACCCGTACCATCGCGAATAGAGCAGTCTCACGTCGCCCAGAGGGAGTAGGTCATTGTCATTGCGAGAACAGCGCATCTACCTGGCGTCGCGCAGCCCCCGCCGCCGCGAGCTTCTGAAGCAGATCGGCGTCGCATTCGACGTCCTGCTCCTGCGGGAGGATGCGTCCCGCGGCCAGGACGTGGACGAACACGTCATGCCGGGAGAGGAGCCGGCAGACTACGTGACGAGGATGGCCAAGGTGAAGGCGGAGATTGGCTGGGTGCGTGTTCGGCAGCGGCGGCTTCGGCCCAACCCGGTGCTCGGCGCGGACACTTCGGTGATCATCGACGCTGAAGTGCTCGGCAAGCCGGAAGGCCGGCAGGACGCTGAGGGCATGCTCGCAAAGCTCTCCGGACGCTCCCACCAGGTACTGTCCGCGGTCGCGCTCTGTTACCGCGATGTCGTGCAGGCCCGGCTGTCGTCGACGACCGTGGAGTTCCGCGTGCTGACGGAACAGGAGATCCGACGCTACGTCGCCACCGGTGAGCCGCTGGATAAAGCCGGGGCCTATGCCATTCAGGGTCGCGGTGCGGTCTTCGTCCGCAGCATCGCGGGTAGCTATTCAGGTGTCATGGGCTTGCCGCTGTTCGAGATGGTCGAAATGATGCATCAATTCGGTTTCGAAGTTCCGTGACGGAAGAGATCCTGGTCAACGTGACGCCCCAAGAGACGCGCGTCGCCGTGATGCAGCAGGGCGTGGTGCAGGAGCTGCACATGGAACGCGCGAGCAGCCGGGGGTTGGTGGGAAATGTATACCTTGGACGCGTCGCGAGGGTTCTCCCGGGCATGCAATCCGCGTTCGTCGATATCGGCCTCGACCGGGCAGCTTTCCTGCACGTTGCCGACATTCTCGGCCATCGGCAGGGGGGGGAGGAGTTGAAGCCGATCGAGAAGCTGCTCGCGGAAGGTCAGAACCTCTTGGTGCAGGTGATCAAGGACCCCATCGGTACCAAGGGTGCGCGGTTGTCCACGCAGGTAAGCGTCGCCGGCCGGTTTCTGGTGTACCTGCCGCAGGAGTCTCACATTGGAATTTCCCAACGCATCGAGGATGAGGTCGAGCGTACCCAGCTTCGGGAACGGCTGCAGCAAGCACTGCCCGGGGACGAAACCGGCGGTTTCATCATCCGCACGATGGCCGAAGCCGCCTCGCTTCCCGAGCTGTCGTCCGATATCGATTACCTGCGCAGGCTTTGGCGGGGCATCTGCGACGCCTCAGCTCGCGCGAGCGCCCCGGCCCTCCTTTATCAGGATCTGAAGCTGAGCCTGCGCGTCCTCCGTGATTTTGCAAGCGACGAGACTGTGCGCGTGTTGGTGGACTCGCGCGAGACTTGCCAGAAGATGCTCGCGTTCGCCGACGCGTATACACGGAAATTCCGGGATCGGATCGAGCATTACAGCGGCGAGCGACCGCTCTTCGACATGTACTCCGTGGAAGCAGAAATCGAACGTGCGCTCGCCCGGCGCGTAGATCTCAAGTCCGGTGGCTATTTGATGATCGACCAGACCGAGGCTCTCACCACGGTAGACGTGAACACAGGCGGCTTTGTTGGCGGGCGCAACTTCGACGACACGATCTTCAAGACGAACCTCGAAGCAGCTCAGGTAATCGCACGCCAGCTTAGATTGCGCAACCTCGGCGGGATCATCATCATCGACTTCATCGACATGGACAACGAGGAGCACCGCGCCTCCGTGCTCTCGGAGTTCAGGAAGGCGCTTGCCCGCGACCGCACGCGTATGACGGTGAACGGGTTCAGCGCGCTCGGGTTGGTGGAAATGACCCGCAAGCGCACGCGCGAGAGTCTCGCCCATGTGCTGTGCGAGGCATGCCCCACGTGTCAGGGCCGGGGTGAAGTGAAAACCGCGCAGACGGTGTGTTACGAGATACTGCGCGAGATCCTTCGTGAGGACCGTCAATTCGGCGCGCGGGAGTATCGCATTCTCGCCGCGCAGAGCGTGATTGATCTCTTTCTGGACGAGGAATCCCAAAGCCTGGCGATGCTCGGGGACTTTATTGGGAAGTCCATCTCGCTGCAAGTGGAGAGCCAGTATTCGCAGGAGCAGTTCGACGTAATTCTGATCTGACGCTGCCGCGCGTCACCATTCGCATTGCCAGCCCGATGCCCGAGCGGGCAAAGCAAACTCGAGCGACGATCTTCAGGCCGCGTTTGCTGCAGCGACGGTTTCGGGGCCGCAGATGGCCTGCTTCACGCCGATCAGCTCAGCATGCTTCTCGCGCAGCACGTTCCTCTGTCCTTGCAGATTCTTCATGCGTGACTGGAGCGTGTTCAGGTTCTCCGCGACGCCGCGGAACCCTTCCACGCGACGATTGAGCAGCGTCTCGTGTTCCTTGATTTGGAGCGAGAGCGGGCCGAGAACGGACTTCAGCCACACGTCTACCTCTGTCCGCGCACCGTCGAAAACGTCCCGCGCCTGGGTAACGAGACCGTTGTAGAAGCGCCGCACGAGGAAGTGTTTTTCGGTCATGACGTTGACTGGATCGCGACAGAACTCCTCGACCTGCTTCTGCAAAGCAAGCATGGCAAGAGTGTGGCGCTCCAGATTGAGCGGAGGCGGAATCAGCCTTGCGAACCCATAGCCTTCGTGAAAGCGGTCATAGACGCCTTCCACGAGCTTCTGGACATCGGAGGAAAAGGTCAGGATCTTCTGGCTCTGAGCTGAATAGTGCTCGAACAGGGTCTGCATGGCGCGCATGAGTCCCGGGGTAGTCCAGCTGCCCTCTATGCTTTCCCGACCCTCCTCGAGGATGTGCTCGATGAAGGCGGAATCGAGATTGGTGAGCAGCGTGCCGCCCTGTTTGATGACGGCAGCCGAGGCGAGTCTGAACCCGTGGACCTGCCTTGCATAGTTGGTCCGATCGGTTTCCAGCTTGGCGAGCATGGCCTGCGCGATGGTCCGATTCTTCCCAGAAAGGACCTGCAGTTCCTGCAGCTCGTTGCGTATCGCGTCGAGTTGATTCGCGACCGTCTGCAGGGACGAATCCACCATGGTCCCGATTTCGCGCTCGACGGCGGCTCGGAGGATCTCCTGTTTCGCCGGCACGATTTCCTCGGCGAGGAAGCGTTCGAGAATTCTGATGCCGCTTCTCGATAGGAGCTCCGCGTCTTCGCGAATCTTTGCGATCAACCCCTTTTGCGCCGAGATCGGGAACACCAGGCGGCGCGGCAAATTGAGAATCTGGGCAGTGCTGTCAACCTGCCGTTCAATGCTGGCCTGTATGGCAGCGGCACCGTTGAGATCATCCCAGAGCAGATCGATCTTGTTCAGCACCGCAAGCCGACGCGGCACAAACGTCTGCACGTACTTCTGCCAAACCTCGAGATCCGATCTGGTGACGCCGGTGTCCAGCGCCAGTACGAACAGCGCGGCGTGGGCATTGGGGATCATCGAGAGCGTGAGCTCCGGCTCGGCACCGAGCGCGTTCAGACCGGGGGTGTCTAGCACGACCAGGCCGTTTCTGAGGAGGGGGTGAGGGTAATTGATGAGGGCGTGACGCCAAGCTGGGATCTCGACGCGATCAGCTTCCCGAAGCAGAACCGTAGAGGTTTCGGGACGCGACTCGTCGAGGAGGCCCAGGTCTCGAGCCTCCTGCAGGGTTACTCTCTTGCTCTTCGTCAGTTCCTGCATCGCTTGCGCCATCTCCTCGTGGGAATCGAGGTTGAGGCGGACCTTCACCCACTCGATGGGCGAGCGCTTGAGCGTCGCGATGCTTTCGTTGCGCTTGCGCGTTTCGATCGGGAGCAGCTTGATCTGGGGGGGGTCGTTCGCATCGTAGGAGATCTCGGTCGGGCACATGGTGGTGCGACCCACGTCCGAGGGCAGCAGCCGCCGCTTGTAGTTGGCGAAGAAAAGCGCGTTGATGAGTTCTGTCTTGCCGCGCGAAAACTCTGCGACAAAGGCGAGCGCGACCCGATCGTGGCGAAGGCTTTCGATCAAATCGTAGATGCGAAGCGCGTTTTGAATGTCCACGTGCCCGTTCGCATCGAGCCACGCCTGGTACGCCTCGATACCATGGATCAGGCGCTCCCGCCACTCGGAGTAGTGGGCGACCTGCTCTTCCAACGCGCTGCTGTTCATTGCGTTTCCCACGCGGTGATGAGGCGCTTGGCTGCTGGACCGGGGGCATCCCGTTCCAGGAGCCTGCGCCGTGCGTGCGTTCCGATGCGGATCCGCGACAGTCGCAGCTCGAAAATCCGGCTCAAGAGCTTGATCAGGGCGACGTTTGCCTTGTCATCTGCGGCAGGGGCGGCGATCCGGGTTCCCAGTTTGCCGCCATTGGGACCCGCGACCTCGGTGCGTCAGGCGTATCAGCTACGCAATCAGTATGCCAAACGCCAAGCGCTCCAGCGCCGCAAGAGGCACCATCAGCAGCAACTGGCAAACCACGAAAACCACGAGGGGGGAGAGATCGACGCCTCCTAGCAGCGGGAGGCGCCCTTGGATGGGCCGGAGAAACGGTCGGGTAAGGCTTTCCAGCAGGAACATGGCCGGGCTGCGAGGGTTTACCCAACTCAGGATGGCCTGAATGACCACGAGGCCCATGATCAGGTACAAGGTCATTCGGATGACGTGCAGCCCTGCAAGTACCAGGACCGCCCCCACCGTCAGCGCCGCGGAGCTGTGGCCCGGGAGCGGACGCACGCCAAGGAAGTCCAGCCCACCTATGAGCAGGGCCGCTGCGAACCAGGCCCCAACCACACTCGCGAGGTCATATCCCCAGAGGCCCGGCACGATGCGTCGCAGCGGCCGAACGACGAAGTCCGTGACAGCGATTACGAACCGCGAAAAAGGGTGCGCATAGGCGGTTCGACTCCATTGCATGAAAAACCGCAGCAGAGCGGCGAAGATGAACAGGCTGAACCCAGTCTCGAGAAGGAAACCCAGCGCCTGTCCGATCATTGCGTCGCCGGCGCGCTGTCAATCCCGGCGGCCAAGTTCAGCCCCCAGTTCCCGTGCGCGTTGGGCCGCCGCCGCCACTGCCCGGGCAACGATGCGCTTCAGCCCCGCTTCGTCGAGGCATTGCAAGGCGGCCTCCGTCGTGCCGCCCTTCGATGTGACGCGCGCCCGCAGCGTCGCGGGTTCCTCGGAGCCTTCGGCTGCCACCCGTGCCGCGCCGAGGACCGTCTGGAGGGTGAGCTGGCGCGCTGCTGCGGCATCGAGACCTTGGTGCCGGGCTGCCTCTTCGAGTGCCTCGATGAAGTAGTAGACGTATGCTGGCCCGCTGCCAGAAACCGCGGTGACGGCATCCAGGGCGTCTTCGTCGGATAGCCAAAGGGTTTCCCCGACGGCGCTAAGGATGCTTTCCGCCAGATTGCACTCGCTCGCGTTCGCGGCGGGGGCGGCATAGAGGGCGGACATCCCGCAGCCAAGAATAGCGGGAGTGTTCGGCATGGCGCGCACGATTCGACCGTAGCCGCCCAGCCAGCGCGAAAGGTCCTGGGTTCGAATTCCGGCGGCGATGGAAACGAGAAGCTGATGATGCAGCGACCCGGCGAGGCTCGCTGCCAAGTCTCGCAGCTCCTGCGGCTTGGTGGCAAGGACGATGCACTCGCACGACACGAACGCGGCGTCGAGCGAAGCACGCGCCGCGATACCAAATCGCTGCCGCAGACGCTCACGAGCCTCTGCGCTTACCTCCACGACCTGCAACTGTTCGGGCGAAAAGCCCTTCCCGAGCAAACCGCCGATCAAGGCGGAAGCCATGTGGCCGCCACCGACGAAACCGATGCTTACCGACAATTGGATATCGACCTGCGAAACGATTCGCAAACGGGTCGCAGTATAGGCGGCAGGGTCGGTTGGGGCAACCTGGGATCGGAACCGTGGGATCGGAACCGTTGCTTTCAGCGCCGAGTGCCAAAGATCGCTGCGCCGACCCGGACGATGGTTGCGCCCTCCAAGACTGCTGCTTCTAGGTCATCGGACATGCCCATGGACAGGGTATCCAACCTGATCCCCTCCGCGGCGATTTGATCCCTGAGCTCGCGGAGCATGCGAAACCACTTGCGCTGCGCCTCCCGGTCGTGCTCGGGTCTTGGGATCGTCATCAGACCCCGCAATCGAAGGCCCGACGATCCGGAGACTGCCTTAGCGAGCCTGCAGGCCTCCGCGCTTGCGACGCCGGCTTTGGTGGGCTCGCCACTCAAATTCACCTGCAGGCACACGTTCAGCAGCGGAAGATGAGCCGGACGCGTCGCGGATAGGCGCTCGGCGATCTTCTCTCGGTCCACGCAATGCACCCACGCAAAGTGCTCCGCGATGACTCGTGTCTTATTGCTCTGGACGGGCCCGATGAAGTGCCACTCGATCGGCAAGTCAGAGAGCTGGCCTATCTTTTGCACCCCCTCCTGCGCGTAATTCTCGCCGAATGCGCGCTGGCCAGCCTGCCATGCTTCACGAATAGCGGTAACCGGCCACGTCTTGCTCACGGCCAGCAACTGAATTTCCGAACCATCGCGACCCGCGGCGCGCGCCGCATCTTCAATCCGCGCCCGCACCGTTTGCAGGGCCAGAGTCACTGTGGACATAACGCAGAATGCTTCCGTTGGGTCGCGCTAACTCACTGCTCTTAAACGGATTTCTGGTCGCTCCCGGATGTGGGGGTGCGCCTCGGAGTCGATTCTAATGGACATTGCTGAACTGCTCGCCTTTGCCGTCAAGAACAAGGCCTCGGACCTGCATCTGTCGTCCGGGCTACCCCCGATGATCCGGGTGCATGGCGACGTGCGCCGAATCAATCTTCCGGCCATGGAACACAAAGACGTTCATGCAATGGTGTACGACATCATGAACGACAGCCAGCGGAAGTTCTACGAGGAGAATCTCGAGTGCGACTTCTCGTTTTCGATTCCAAACTTGGCGCGTTTTCGCGTGAACGCATTCGTACAGCATCGCGGAGCAGGCGCGGTGTTTCGCACCATTCCTTCGAAGGTGCTCGCGCTCGAGGATCTGAAGGCGCCCGAGATCTTCAAGGACATCTCCAATCAGCCGCGAGGCATCGTGCTGGTGACCGGACCGACAGGCTCCGGAAAGTCCACCACCTTGGCCGCCATGATCGACTTCATCAACGACAACGAGCACGGACATATCCTCACCGTCGAGGACCCGATCGAGTTCGTGCATGAAGCGAAAAAGTGCCTCATCAATCAGCGCGAAGTGGGACCGCACACGCTCTCATTCGCAAACGCTTTGCGCTCGGCGCTGCGGGAAGACCCGGATGTGATCCTCGTGGGCGAGATGCGAGATCTTGAAACCATTCGACTTGCGCTCACCGCGGCTGAAACTGGCCACCTCGTCTTCGGTACCCTGCACACGAGCTCGGCAGCGAAAACCATAGACCGGATCATCGACGTGTTCCCGGCGGCGGAGAAGGAAATGGTGCGGGCGATGCTGTCAGAATCCCTGCGCGCCGTCATCTCCCAGACGCTGCTCAAGACCAAGGACGGCAGCGGTCGCGTCGCCGCCCACGAGATCATGATCGGCACTCCGGCGATCCGGAACCTGATTCGCGAGAACAAGGTCGCCCAGATGTATTCCGCGATTCAGACCGGTCAGCAGCTCGGTATGCAGACCCTCGATCAGAACCTCCAGGAGCTCGTCCGTCGCAACATCGTTGCGGCAGCCGAGGCCCGCACCCGCGCCGCAAACAAGGACATGTTCCCGGGCTGATTCAAGGTCGCGGGCGCACACTGGGGAGCACGGAATGGAACGAGATCAAGCGGTGAAGTTCATGAATGACCTGCTTCGGGTCATGGTGAGCAAGAAGGCGTCGGACCTGTTTATTACCGCGGGTTTCCCGCCGGCGTTCAAGGTCGACGGCAAGGTCACGCCGATCTCGAACCAGACGCTCACGCCTAGCCATACGCAGGAGCTAGCGCGATCGATCATGAACGATAAGCAGGCCGAAGAGTTCGAGGCGACCAAGGAATGCAATTTTGCCATCAGCCCACCTGGGATCGGCCGTTTCCGCGTCAACGCGTTCGTTCAGCAGGCCCGCGTGGGCCTGGTCCTGAGGACCATCAACTCGGCGATTCCGAAAATCGAAGAGCTCGGCCTGCCTTTGCAGCTCAGGGATATTGCAATGACCAAGCGCGGGCTCGTAGTCTTCGTCGGCGGCACTGGCTCGGGCAAGTCGACCTCGCTCGCGGCCATGATCGGCTTCCGCAACGAGAGTTCTCAGGGTCACATCGTCACCATCGAAGATCCCATCGAGTACGTGCACGAGCACCGGAACTGCATCGTCACGCAGCGCGAGGTCGGGGTCGATACCGACTCCTGGCACGCTGCTCTGAAGAACACATTGCGCCAGGCGCCGGACGTGATCCTGATCGGCGAGATCCGCGACCGCGATACCATGGATTACGCGATCGCCTTCGCAGAAACGGGGCACTTGGCTATGGCGACCCTGCATGCCAACAGCGCGAACCAGGCGCTGGACCGAATCATCAACTTCTTCCCCGAGGAACGCCGCGCCCAACTGCTCATGGATCTGTCTCTGAATCTGAAGGCGTTTGTGTCGCAGCGCCTAATTCCGATGAAGGACAGCAAGGGGCGGGTCGCCGCGGTGGAGATCCTCATCAACTCGCCGCTCATCTCGGACCTCATCTTCAAAGGCGACGTGCACGAGATCAAGGAGATCATGGCGAAGTCGCGCGAGCTGGGCATGCAGACCTTCGACCAGCACCTGTTCGATCTGTACGAGGCCGGAAAGATCAGCTACGAAGACGCCTTGCGCAATGCCGACTCGGTCAACGACCTGCGGCTTCGCATCAAGCTCTACAGCCAGGCGTCGAAAGACCGTGACCTCACGAGCGGGTTGGACAATTTGGCGATCGTTTAGACGCTCTCTCCGGCCGTCGTCCCTCCCCGATGCTGCGCTCTTTGCGCAGCGAGCCTGGCACCATCCTGTACTCATACAGACGGCATTCGATTGCTCCGTTGAAAAGGGGCGTGCGCCGAGACGTCTGCAGATGAATTGCCTTCGGCAGCTCGGCGTCCGCGCTCAAGATAAAGGCACGCCACCCCGCGAAGCGGCGCTTTAGAAGGTCGCCGAGCTTCGGGTACAGCGCACGCGATTGCGCTGCGTCACCGAGGCGAATTCCGTACGGCGGGTTCACGACTATCACGCCTTCGGGCGCGGGCGCGGTCGCGTCGAGGACGTCCCCGCACCGGAGTTGAACTGCCTCGGCGACCCCAGCATTTTTCAGGTTTTGCCGCGCGAACTCCAGGACGCTGGGGTCGCGATCTCTCCCGAAGATCGGGAGCGGCCGCGCAGGCAGCGCGCGGGCCTGCAGCGCCGACTTCGCTTGCTGAAAGGTCTTGAGGTCGAATGGGCGGAGTTTCTGGAAGGCGAAGTCGCGCTTCAGCCCCGGTGCTCGCAACAGGGACATCTGGGCGGCTTCCACCAGGAAGGTGCCACTGCCGCACATGGGGTCGAGCAACGGTACCCCGGGCATCCATCCCGATAGCATGAGAATTCCAGCCGCCAGATTCTCGCGCAACGGTGCGATGCCGCCGCTCTCGCGCCAGGTTCGCTTGAAGAGCGGATCACCGGAGGTATCGAGGTACATCGTCCAGCGTTTCGAGTCGAGAAAGGCACGGACGCGAACGTCCGGGCGCGCGGTGTCGACGCTCGGCCGAGACCCCGACAGATCGCGGAGCTTGTCGCACACCGCGTCCTTGATCCGAAGGGTGACGAAGTCGAGGCTTCTGAGCGGCGAGTCGATCGCGGATACGTCCACGCGGATCGTGCGCTCGGGTCCGAACCAGTCCGCCCACGAGAGGGTGCGGGCGCCGGCGTAGATGTCCTCCGCGGAGGTGTACCGGCCTTCTCCGACTCGCCAGAGTATTCGACTGGCGACCCGGCTTTCGAGATTCGCACGGATAGCAAGGGTCAGATCGCCGCAGAACGCGACGCCGCCTGGCCTCACCTGCGTTCGCTGCGCTCCGATCGCCGATAGCTCACGCTCGAGCGCCGACTCGAGTCCGCGCGGGCAGGTGGCGAAGAAACACTCGGCGGGCACGAGGGAACGCGATGCATCAGTGATACGCAGGCAGGATTCTACGCTATAGTCCCGCCGTTACCGTTCGACTCCATCCATGAACAACCTCGCCGAAGCGCTGAAGCAGCATGAAGCCACGCCCGCGAAGGTGTTGTACCTGCAGTGGAGCGGCGAGGAGTGGAAGAGCTACGCGGCGGGCGAGATCATGGAGCTCGCGGCACGGTGGCAGCAGGCATTCCTCGCACGCGGTTTCGAACCGGGCGACCGCATTGCCGTCTGCCTGAAGAACAGCGTGCACTGGGTGGCGATCGACCAGGCCTGCCTAGGCCTCGGTCTGGTCGTCGTTCCCCTCTACGTGATTGACAATCCCGAGAACGTCGCCTGGTGCGTGGGGCACTGCGAAGCCCGACTGCTCGTGTTGGAGAACTCGCGCCTGGTGGATACGCTACGGCGCGCAACGGATGCACTGCCTTCAATCGTCTGCCTGCAGACGGAGCCCGGCGACTCCCTCGACACGCCGCGCACGTTTCTCCCGCCGCACGCGAAGCATTTCCTGGTGCGGCCGGTGGCGGACGAAGCGCTTGCCAGCATCGTATACACCTCCGGCACCACCGGACGGCCCAAGGGTGTCAAGCTGTCTCATCGCAACATCATCTCCAACGCGGAGGCATCGCTCAAGATCGTCGACTTGCACGACTCCGATCTGCTCCTCTCGGTCCTGCCACTTTCTCACATGTTCGAGCGCACCTGTGGCTATTATGCGCCCCTCATGAAAGGAGTCCCGGTCGCTTTCTCCCGCGGCGTTCAGCAGATCGGCGAAGATCTTGCCACCCTCCGCCCGACGATCCTCATGGCGGTGCCCAGGGTATTCGAGCGTTTCCTCGCCCGTATCGAGCAGGCCCTGAAGGGAAAGAACGTGAAGCGTGCGTTGTTCGACCGCACCGTGACCCTGGGCTGGCGCGCATTCACCGGCGAGGCGAGCGGGCTGGAGCGCGCGGCCTACGCCGTCCTTCACAGGGTTGTCGCGAGGCCGATCCTCGAACGGCTTGGGGGCCGCCTGCGCCTCACGGTGGTGGGTGGTGCCGCGCTGGAGCAGCGTGTCGCCAAGCACTTCCTCGGTCTTGGCCTAAATATGCTCCAGGGCTACGGGCTGTCCGAGGTCTCGCCGGTGGTCGCCGCCAACCGTCCGGACGACAACGACTCCGCTTCCGTCGGCTATCCGCTCGAAGGCCTCGAGGTGAAGGTGAACGATCAGCACGAACTGCTGGTGCGCGGTGCGTCCGTCATGCTCGGCTACTGGCGTAACCCCGAGGCGACCGCCGCCGTGTTGTCCCCTGACGGATGGCTCAATACTGGCGATCAGGTTGACATCCGGAACGGGCGCATTTACATCAAGGGCCGCACCAAAGACATTCTCGTGCTTTCCAACGGCGAGAAGGTGCCGACAGACGAAGTCGAGCAGGCGTTGCAAGAGGAGAAGACCTTCGAGCAGGTGGTTCTGGTGGGCGAGGGGCGGGCCTATCTGATCCTTCTCGCAGTGACTCAGGAGATCGACGAGAAGAAGCTCGCGAAGCTCGCGAACGAGTGTCTCAAGGCGTTCCCGCGCTACATCCGGGTTCGTCGCGTGATTGCGGTGAGGGACCCCTGGACGCTGGAAGACGGACTGCTGACACCGACCCTCAAGGTGAAGCGCGCCAAAGTTCTCGAGCGTTTTGACGCGGAGATTCGTCGCGTCTACGAGGAGTCGGGCCTGACCGAGTGACGTGCCCGCCGCTCGGCGCGCCAGCGTGGATCAGGGTTGAGCGAACACGTCGAATCGGATCCGCTTCCATGGATTCTTGTCTTCGGTGAGCCCGCTCACGCGCGCCTCGACCTTCGTGCCTCGATCCATGTGGCGGGCGAGGTCAGCGTTGTCGGCGCGCGGCACGTAGCCGAGCTTTTCGCCACGCCACTCCACGCGGACCGCGTTCCGGTCATGCGGATTCTCCGGTTCGCGGACCAGCGTGAGCGGATCTCCGATCTTCATCTCGCTCCAGACGATTTTTCCGCGGTAGAACTGGAATCCCGCGAGCGGCGAGCTCTGAATCAACAGCCGCGCGTTGAAGGTGGGTTCGCCCGCGCACGCGACGCTCGCCACCAGCAGGCTGAGAGCGAGCAGTGCCCATTGCGCTGTCCGCGCCATCCTCGTACCGCTGCTCAAAGCGTCGGTTTGACCACAACCAGAAGCACCGCCGCGATCAGGATTGGCACGGGCGCTTCGTTCATCCAGCGGTAGAAGACGTGGCTGCGTGTGTTGCGCTCGTGCTTGAAATCCAGCATCACCTTCCAGGTCCACACGTGATATGCAATCAGTAGCACGACCAGCGCCACCTTAAGGTGCAGCCAGGCGCCCGAGAAACCGTACCCGAACCAGAGCCAGAGGCCGAGGCCGACCGCGATCATCGCGGACGGCGTCATGATCCCCCAGAAAAGCTTGCGCTCCATGATCTTGAAGCGCTCAATGGAGATCAGGTCGCTCGCCATCGCGTGGTACACGAAAAGGCGCGGGAGATAGAAAAGGCCTGCGAACCAGGTGACGACGAAGATGATGTGAAAGGCCTTGAGATAGAGCATGCGCGGGATGAAAAGCGGGTGGAAGACGCGCCATGGTATCCGATTCGCGATCAGGATCGAACCGACCAAGCGGCAGCTGCCACCTTGGCCACGTCCACAGCGGAGTCGACGGAGAGCCCCACGTCCGCCGAATGCAGGGAGGCAGCGTCGTTGATGCTGTCGCCGAGATAGCCCACCACGTGCCCGCGCGCCTTGAGCGCATGGATGATGCGGTTCATGTACCGTCGTCAGACCGGTTTCACCGGTTGCGAGCGCCGCGCGAAGTTCGGTGAGGGGCGAAGCCCACCACGCGCTTTTGCCGGTGTCGGCGCCCGCGCCCACCTCAGGTCAGCAACCGGCGGCGAGCGAGTACCAGCGCGACGTAATAACCGGCGCAGGCGTAGGTCGCGAGCACCGTGATATGCCATGGCACTGCTTGCGGGATCTCGCCGTTGACCAGCGGCCGCGCAATTTCAATGGCGTGAGTCAGCGGCAGCCAAGCCGACACGGACTGGAGAAACGGCGGCAGCTGGCTCACCGGAAAGAATACCCCGCACAGCAGCACCATGGGCGTGATCACCAGCGTGAAGTAGTAGAGGAAGAAATCGTAACTCGGCGACAAAGCCGTGATCGCAAGCCCTAGCCCCGCAAAGGTCAGGCCGATGAGCAACGTGAGGGGAACGATGTAGAGCGTCAGCAGCGAATGGGACAGCCCCAGGATCCAGATCACGGCGAGGATCGCGAGACCGGAGAGCACACTCTTGGACGCTGCCCACACGGCTTCCGCGAGCACGACGTCGTCAAGATCGATCGGCGCGTTGAGAATGGCGTTCCACGTCTTCTGGACGTGCATGCGCGAGAACGCGGAATAGAGCGCCTCGAAGGTCGCGCTGTTCATCGTGCTGTAGCAGACCGTGCCCGCCGCAAGAAACGTGATGTACGGAATGCCATCGACCTCCGGCAGCAGGCTGCCGAGGCCATAGCCAAGACCGAGCATGTAGAGCATCGGGTCGGCGAGGTTGCCGAGCATGGACGGGATCGCGAGCTTGCGCCAGACCATGAAGTTACGGCGCCAGACCTGCAGAAAGCGCGTGCTCAACGCGGGGAGGGCAAAGTGCTTCGGGTTCACGCCGGCGGACTTCTCAAACGGGCCTGCTACTCCAACAAACGAGGCAGCCTGCCGTGGCCACACGCCGGCGCGGCACTAGAGCGTCTCCTGTCCAACCGCCCTTCCGAAGTCCGCTTCGTTGTAGAGATTCTCTTCGGTGATTCCGGCAACGAGCTGCTCAAGATCGAACTGCACTGGGCGTATCGGCTCGATCACGATGCGACCGTTGTCCTCGCGGATTTCGACCGCTTCATCGAGACTGACATGGGCCGCTTCCATGATCGCTTCCTCGAAGGGATAGTTCTTGACCTGCGCTATCGTTGCCTCGAAATTAGAAGAAGTCGTCGATACCGAAATCTGCTTGGCGCCGCAATTCCCGCTGGCGCTTGAGCCAGCTCCTGGTTGTAGCCCTGTCGGTGAGTATTCGTATTTCGCGCTCGACTTCGAGAATTTCTGCACGGAGCGACCGGGCGTCCTGTTCGAGCACCGCGCCGAGCCTGCGCGGGTTGATTCCCCAGCGCGTCTCCACGCCGAACTCGAAGAAGAACCCCGACTCAACGCGGGCGATCTCGGACTTCAGTTCCGAAACCTGTTCGGACAGCACCTTGTTGTAGTGCTTCAGGCGCTGGGCGCTGGCGGTCGCGATGTGGTTCGCGTCCACTTGCTCGATCTGCAGCTGCAGCTCGAGCAGCGTCAGCAAATCGTTGCCCGCATACGCTCGATTCACCTGCTGCATTAACGCGGTCTTGACCTCGCGCTCCTTAGGATCGGTCTCCCGGTCAGGGTGCAAGGCGCTGGCGAGCTTACGGAAGATGTCGCGCACTGACTGCGTCGCCTGCTGCTCCTCGGCCTCACGGCGCTTCTGCGCAGCAGTCTTGCGGCGGCGCGCTTGCCTGGCGGCATACTCGACTTCCTCCTGCGTTGCTCGCGTTTCCATCCCCTCATGCAGCCGCCGGAAGAGGTCGGCGTCGGTGCGAATTTCGTCCTTGTCGCCGAGGTCGAGGCCGGTCATCGCTTCGGTCAGATCCTTCATCGCATGGAGTACTTGCTGCCGCTCGGTATCGAAGTCGGTCTCGCTGTACTTGTCGAAAAGTGCACGGAGGTCGCTGTCGTCGTTCCCCTCGAGCAGCATGCCCGCGGTTTCTCGAAGCAGCTCGCGCATGGTCTTGCGCTCGGTCCGGCTCCAGCCCTTCTGTCCGAGCAAAGCGTCCAGCGCAAAAAGCCATCGCTTTCGGGCAGCGATGAGCGAGGTCCGCAGCGGAAGCACCACGTCCACATGCGCCTGTCGATACAAGGCAATGTTCTCGCGCCACGTGGCCAGCGTCTCGCGCGCCTGCTCGATCTGGCGAATCAGGGAATTGAACCGCTTCTGCTCCGGCGTTAGAGCTCTACCGGCCTTGCCTGGCGGCACTCGCAGGGCTGCGATACGGGACATATGCGTCGGATCCTCCTGGCCGTCCGTGATTATCGGCGATATCGCCACTCAAGACACCGTTGACTTGTTGCCACCTCGTTCGCCGGAATGACCCACGAGTTTGGCGAGCGGGTTTGCGGGAGTGTGCAGTGCACGGTGCCCCTTTAATCCCGCAGCTCCCGTCCCGTTAGCTTGAGGAACACGTCCTCCAGGTTCGCCGGCCGGTGCAGGTAACGCAGCCGTGGCCAATCGCCGAGGGAGGCGATCAGCGGATCGGCGTCGAGAACGTAGCAGAAAACCGTCTCGCCAATGTGCTCGCAGCGGTCGGCGCGCCGGCTGGCCTCGCGCTTCTGCCAGTCTTCGACCCCGTCGCCATAGACCTCAACCACTTGCGGTTCGATGTGCTGGGTGATCAGCGCCTGCGGGCTGCCCTCTGCAATCAGTCGTCCCTGGTCGAGCACGGCGAGCCGATGGCACAACCGCTCCGCCTCATCCATGAAGTGGGTGGTGAGCACCAGGGTCTTGCCGACCGCGGTCAAGCGCTTCAGGCGATCCCAGATGAGGTGCCGGGCCTGCGGATCGAGGCCAGTGGTCGGCTCATCGAGCAGGATGAGATCGGGGTCGTTCACGAGCGCACGGGCGAGAGCGAGGCGTCGCTTCATGCCGCCGGAGAGGGTATCGATCTTCGCCTTCGCGCGTCCAGCCAGGCCCGCGAATTCAAGCAGCTCGGGGATGCGGTGCTCGGTGGCCGCGTCGTCCTGCCCAAAGTAACGTCCGAATACCAGCAGGTTCTCGTAGACGGTGAAGTCGGGATCGAGGGTATCCGACTGCGGCACAATCCCGACCCGCATCCGGGCTTCGCGCGCACGGGCGGGAACGGGTAGACCGAGGAGCCGGATCTCGCCGGCGTCCGGGTCAGTGAGCCCCAGACACAGACGCAGTATCGTGGTCTTGCCAGCGCCGTTCGGTCCGAGGAGACCGAAGCACTCGCCCGCCCGGAGCTCGAGATCGACGCCCGCCACGACCTCCACGCTGCCGTAGCGCTTGGTGAGACCCGCGGTTCGCAGCGGGACCGTTGTGGAGGGGGTGTCGGCGGACGGTCGCACGGTCCCACAACCGACTAGTGGTTCGCTGCTTCGGGCCAGCCGCGGGCAGCCGCGATCACCATGTCGTGCAGGCAGTGAAGCTGGCCGTGGAAGAAGTGACCCGCGCCGGGGAGCACAAGCACCGGTAACTGCTGCGGGCGGGCCCAGGCGAGAACGTCGGAAAGCGATACGACATCGTCGTGCTCGCCATGAATGACGAGCGTGTTTTTGGGCACCGCTTCCACGTCGAAGCGCGCGACGGCGGGAGCCACGAGCACCAGGCGCTGCGGGTGCAGGTACTGCGCGACACGGGTTTGCACGAAACCGCCGAACGAGAACCCAGATAGCAGGATCGGCAGGTCACCGGCCCGTTGCCTCGCGTAGACTGCGACGGCGAGCATGTCCTCGGCCTCGCCGCGGCCCTCGTCGTACCGGCCCGCGCTCTTTCCAACGCCGCGGAAGTTGCAGCGCACGGACATGATGCCGAGCTGGCTGAACGTGCGGGCCAGCGTGTTCACCACCTTGTTTTCCATCGTCCCACCGTAGAGGGGATGAGGATGGGCGATCAGCACGATGCCCTGCCGCGGTCCGGCGGGTTCGTTCACGAGCATTTCGAGTCGGCCCGCCGGGCCGTCGAGGAAGGTCCGCTCAGGGGGTGGGGGCTTCAAATCCGAAGCCGCTCCACGATGCGCCCATGTTGGAGGTGCTCGTCGATGATCTCGTCGACGTCGCTCTGGTCGACGTAGGTGTACCAGACCGCGTCCGGATAGATCACCATCACCGGGCCCTCGGCGCAGCGGTCGAGGCAGCCGGCCTGGTTGATGCGCGTCTTGCCCCGCCCCGCCAGGGCGAGGCTCTTCACGCGATTCTTGGCATAGGCGCGCAGGTCGGAGGCGCCATGATCGTTACAGCACGCCTCACCCTCAGAGCGCTGGTTGCAGCAGAAGAAAACGTGATATCGGTAGTAGCTCAATGGGCCTCCCATTGCGGCGCGAAATTATAGCCCGCAACGAAAGCAACCGAGTCCCACCAGGCTGCCCGAACCGGGTTGCATTCACGCATATAATTCGGTCTTCCTCTTGACCCGTTGCTCTTTATTGAGCGATCGAGCGGCGCCTGGTTGACGCCGATCCAACCCTTGGAGGTACTCCATGATATTCCTGCGCACCCTGCTTCTTGCAACGTGGGCTCTGGCGACCTGCCCGGTATACGCGCAGAACAACATCGAAGAAAACGCGGCGATCATGCGTGCCGTTCAGACCACGGATGCCAAGACCCTGATCGCGCAGAACCTGAAACTGACCGAAGCTCAATCCAGCGCTTTCTGGCCGGTCTACGATCGGTATGAGGCGCAGCGCGCGAAGATCGACGATCGGCTCGACGCCGTGCTGCTCGACTACAAGCTAAGTTGCGAGCAGCTTTGCGACGAGAAGGCCGCGCAGCTTCTGAACGAATGGATGAATGCGCGGCATGACCTGGACGAGCTTCGCCAGAGGTATGTCCCCGAATTTGGGGCCGTGATTCCACCCACGAAAGTGCTGCGGCTCTATCAGTTGGAGAGCCTGCGCGAAGCCGTGATTCGAATCGATCGTTTCAAGAAGGTTCCGCTTGCGAAGTGATCGCTTGCAAGCCGTCTGCGTCAACTCGAATTCCTGATTCCCGTCCGGCGGTCGGCTCAAGAGGGCGATTCAGCGCGGTTTCGACCGATCGTGGCCGAGGAGAAGCCACACCAGGGCGAGAAAGGGCCACGCCAGCGTGACCGTGCGCGTCAGGCCCGTGAAGTTGAGGAGCTGTCCGTAATGCCAGTTGAACAATCTCAGAGAGTGCGGATCGGCGGTGTGGCGCGAGAAAACCTGGGTCATCGCGATGACCGCGAGGAGCGCCAGTACGCAGAGGCCACGTCGCCATCGCTCCGATGTCAGCAGAGACAAGGTGAGGAGCGCGAGGCCACAGCCTGCACCGATCCACATCTCGCGCGATAGCCACTCGAACCGCGCCTCCGGCTTGAGCAACAGGTAGCCGGCACCCAGCTTGAGCAGCGCTGCAGTTATCGCCAGGATCGCGGTTCCCACCATTGCTTGCCAGGGCTTGCGTACGAGGAAACCCAGCGTGAGGCCAACGGCGAGCACTGTGAACATTACCGCCCCCATCGCAAGAAACTGGAACGGCTGGTCAGGGGCGTCGCCGCCTGGCACGAGGCCGATACCGTCGCCCGCTGCGACGTTGCCGAACAAGGGCAGCGAGGGATTGAGCTGAGACGCACACCAGAGTGCGAGCAATGCGAGCCCGAGATCGGCGTGCACGCCGGGACGGAATCGTTTACGCAACGCAGCGAAATGCCGGGAGGCGAGGTCGAGGTTCCCGGTGCGCACGGCAATCATACCCCCAAGGAATGCGCCGGTGAGGTTCATCGCGCAGTCGACATTGGAGCTGATCCGAGAAGGCAGGAATCCTTGGGCGAACTCGAGCCCCAGGCTCGCGACCCCGCTCACGAGCGTTCCAATGAGCAGTGCGGGACCCCGGTCGACGTAGGACATCAATGCCAGCGTCAGGAGAAACCCTAGCGGCAGGTACGCGATTGCGTTGATCGCGAGATCGAACCCGGTCCAGTATCGAGGCCACGGAGCAGCGAGAAACGCGAACGGGGTGCCGGTCGGCGCGCGCCAGCCGGAAAACGGTGTCAGGCTGGCATAGAGGATGAGCAGCAGATAAGCTAGACTCAGAAACCACGCGAGCCGTGCACCGCTTTCCTGGATCTCGCCGGCTGGTGCGTGAATCATGGTCCAAACGCCACAGGTGCGTTCACGCTGCATGCGTGCGCATGGAGTTCGACTCGGCACCGAAACGTTAGATCATTCATCGCGCGTGACATATTACGATATCTTCAACGGCGACGCCGATGGCCTCTGCGCCCTGCATCAACTGCGCCTGGCCGAGCCGCGCGAGGCGGTGCTCGTGACGGGCTTGAAACGGGAAGTGCGCCTCGTCGAAAAGGTGCGCGCCCAATCCGGTGATGAGCTCACCGTGCTCGACGTTTCGATGCAGGACAACTCCGAAGCGCTCTTGCGGTTGCTCGCGCGCGGAGCGCGCTGCCAGTACTTCGATCACCACTTTCCCGGCGACATACCTTCACATCCAAACCTGCATGCCGTGATCGACACCAGCCCGGACGTATGCACCGGTCTCCTGGTTGACCGCTACCTGCGAGGCATCTTCCGACCCTGGGCCGTCGTGGCTGCCTTCGGTGACAATCTCGACGAGACCGCGCGCATTGCAGCCGCACCGTTGCAGCTGTCCACACAGGGCATCGACCGACTCGCCGAGCTGGGGCGCCTTCTCAATTACAACGGCTATGGCGATGCGCTGGATGACGTCGTCTTTCCTCCCGCGACGCTCTATGGAGTGGTCAGTCGGTACCGCGATCCGTTCACCTTGATCGAGGAGGAGTCTGCCTTCGGCGCGCTCAGGCAAAGCCACGCGGACGATCTGGCGCGAGCGGCGGCTCTGAAGCCGCTTTCCGAAACCGATGGCGGGGCCGTTTACGTTCTGCCCAACGCAGCCTGGAGCCGGCGGTTATCGGGGACCATCGCGAACAATCTCGCCCGCACCCATCGGGAGCGCGCGCACGCCGTTCTGGTCACGCGTCGCGACGGGGGTTATACCGTGAGCGTCCGTGCTCCCCGCGCCCGCCCTATTGGCGCGGACACCCTGTGCCGGCAGTTCGCGACCGGAGGTGGGCGCGCCGCCGCGGCAGGGATCAATCTCCTCGACGAATCGGCGCTCGATCGCTTCGTCGCGGAATTTCAGCGCGCCTTCTGACCGTCCCGCACGACAACCCGCGATGGGATGTGTGTCCGCGGCGTCGTGCTATGCTTTGGTGCCGCGCCGCGGCCCGCTCGAGGTCCGTCAACCCAGGAGAAAGCGCATGAAAAGACCCCTGCTTCCACTGCTGCTCGCTACGACCGGTCTCCTGTCGCTTCTGGCGGGACCCGGGCTGGCCCGAGAGCATGCAACGCCGTTTCACCGCTGCGTAAATGCGGCACTGGCCCAGAAGCCCGGCAAGGTGCTCGAGGTGGAGCTGGAGAACGAGGGCGGGAAGGAGGTCTACGAGATCGACATCGCCGGCGACGACGGTAAACGGTGGGAACTCACGTGCGACCTCGCGACAGTAAAGATCATCAAGGTCGAGATCGAGGACAAGGATGACGACTGAGGCAAGTCCGAGGCGAGCTGCTCACGGCCGTGCGGGCCACCGGATAGACCCTGACAGCGCCACGCACAGGCGTATCGACGGCATCGCGGGAGAACGCACGCAGGTCCTGGAGAAGCTCCCCTAGACCGCCTTCGGTTCGACGCGGATGGAGTTCGCCACGCCTGCTGCGGAGACGGACCGGCCCCGACCGCGGAGACGACTGCACCAGGTCGCTACCGGTCTGCTGGTAGCGATGCTCCTGTTGTACGCGGTGGCGACTTTCTACGCGCCGAGCTATCCGTGGCTCGACTTCGTGCGCGCCTTCGCGGAAGCTGCCGCGGTGGGCGCGCTCGCCGACTGGTTCGCGGTGGTGGCCATGTTTCGCCACCCGCTCGGGTTGCCGATTCCCCACACTGCCATCATTCCCCGCAACAAGGACCGCATCGGTGCCAGCCTCGGTCGCTTCGTCGAGCAAAACTTCCTCGAGCCCGAGCTTCTGGCCGCGAAGCTGGTCGATGTGGACCTCGCGCGTCATGCGGCCGACTGGCTCAAGCAGGAGCGGCGCAGCACGGCGGTTGCGAGCCGCGTTGCCGACCTGCTGCCGCAACTGCTGGACGCGGTGGAGGACGAGGACGTCTCCCGTTTCATCTCCGAGCAGCTGCTCACGCGCGTCGGCGAGATCGAGGCCGCACCACTGGCGGGGGAAGTGCTGGGAATGCTCACCGATCACAATCGTCACCAGGAGATCATGGACGCGCTGCTGAAGTCGGCGTTCCAGCTTCTGGGAGAGTACGACGGCATGATCCGTCAGAAGATCACCGAGAACACGGCGTGGCTGTTCCGCAAGTTCGCCCTGGATGCGGTCGTGGCGAAGACCCTCCTGTCAGCCGCAGAGCAGCAACTGAAGGAAGTGAGCGAGGACCCCGCCCACCCGTGGCGGCTGCGTTTCGACGCGGCGGTGCGCGACTTCGTGGTAAAGCTTACGACATCGCCAGAGTACCTGGCACGCGGTGAGCAGCTCAAGGCGGAGCTGCTCCAGCACCCGGCGGTGCGGACCTACGTGGGGGGGCTGTGGGGCGAGATCAAGCGCGCCGTGCGGCGCGATGCAGCAGGTGCTGGCTCGAAGCTGAGGGAGCGTGTTGCGGCAGTGATCCTCGGTTTCGCCGATGCGCTGCTCGCGGACGACGCGCTGCGCAGGAAGGTGAACGCCTGGGCAAAAGCCACAATCGTGCGCACTGTTACGTCCCGGCGCCGCGAGGTGGGACTCCTCATCGCGGAGACCATGCGCCGGTGGGACGCCCGCACCTTCACGGAGAAGATCGAGCAGCAGGTGGGCAACGACCTGCAGTACATCCGCCTGAACGGCACCATCATCGGCGGCCTGGCGGGGGTAGCGATCTACTTCGTCACGCTACTGCTCTTTCCGCACTGACCGCGCTGTTTCATCGGCGCGCCAGCCCCGCGCTGCGGGTGCCGCGCATTGCGCGCCGCTTACGGCATCGTTTTCCGAGCGTGCTGCGCGTGACGCCACGCTTGGCGCTATGCGCCGGGCTTGCCCGTCCCGTGCGGAGGCCCCATGTGGTGGGGTGCCGGCGTGTGGTGCGTGAGGCTTGCCGCATGGTGCGGATGTTCGGCCGCATGGTGCGGGTGCTCGGTCAGCTCGGGTGAGACCGGATGCGGATGTACGGCCCGGTGCTCGTGGGGGGCGGGCAAGGGTGTTGGCCGGCCAACCCAGTGCGGCAACAGCGATCCCGCCACCATGCCGGCGGCGCTCGCGATGAGGCCAACGAGCTGCGGCGGCCACACGCCTTCGTGGCCGATGAAGACTTCGAGCAGCATCCACGTGGTGAGCCCAGCTGCGATCGCGAAGTATGCACCCTGCGTATTCGCCCGCTTCCAGTAAAGACCCGCGAAGAGCGGAATGAAAGCCGCGACCAGCGTGATCTTGTAGGCATTCTCGACCATCTGGAAGATCGTCGATTCGCTGTTCAACGCGAAGCCGAGCACCACGCCGGCGAAGCAGAAGAGCACGCTGCGCATCATGCGCAGAAACGTGCGGTCGCTCATGCCGGGGAAGGAGTTGCGCACGATGTTCTCGGAGAACGCCACCGAGGGCGCGAGCAGTGTTGCGGACGAGCAGCTCATGATCGCGGAGAGCAGCGCGCCGAAGAAGATGATCTGCGCGAAGACTGGCGTGTGCTGAAGAATCAGCGTCGGCAGGACGAGCTGCGAGTCCGACTCGAGGAGCTCTCCGAACATCTTGGGGTTGACCAGCGTTGCCGAGTAGGCGAGAAACATCGGCACGAACGCGAAGAGGAAGTAAAGTGAGCCGCCCAGCACCGAGCCGCGCACGGCGGTCCTCTCGTCCTTGGCAGAGGTGATGCGCTGGAAGACGTCCTGCTGCGGGATCGAACCGAGCATCATCGTCACCCACGCGCCGATGAAAGGGATCCACTCGGTCAACCCGGGCGCGGGGAAGAACGCGAGTTTGCCCGCGTCGCGGGCGTGGTCGATGACCGCGCCGACGCCACCGGTGAGGCCAGCGATGACCGAGGCGATGTAGAGCATGCCGCCCATGATCACGGTGATCTGGACGAAATCGAGGATCGCCACCGAGAACATGCCGCCGAATGACGTATAGGTGACAACGATCATGGCACCGACGACCATCCCCAATTCCTGGCTGATTGCGCCGTCAGTGACGACGAAGAAAACGAGGCCGAGTGCTTTGATCTGCGCCGACACCCAGCCGAGATAGGAAGCTACGATGCAGAGCGTGGTCGCCACCTCCACCGGGCGGTTGTAGCGTAGCCGGTAGTAGTCGCCGATGGTGAGAAGGTTCAGCTTGTACAGCCTGCTCGCAAAAAAGAGACCGGCGAGAATGAGGCACAGGCTGGAGCCGAATGGATCTGCCACCACGCCGCGTAGGCCCTCCTTCACGAAGGTGGCGGATATGCCGAGCACCGTCTCGGCTCCGAACCAAGTGGCAAACACCGTTGCGGTCACAACCGGCAGCGGCAGCCTGCGCCCTGCTACAGCGAAGTCCTTGGAATTGTGAACGCGCGTGGCAGCGAAGAGACCGATGCCAATGGAAACCAACAGGTAGAGCACCACGAACCAGAGCAGCACTTGGCTTGCCTCGCAGCGGTTCAGACAGCAGGCATTCTAGCTCGGATGATTCGGCCGGGGCTGGCCACAGCAAGACGCATGGCGGTCATGCAAGCACGCGGTAGATCTCCCAGCTCAGCAACGTGGCGAGCAGCACCGCGATGAGGAGCAACAATCGATGCTGGCGCCGCTGTTCGCCGGCAAACCGGGCGAGCAGATCGTCGAGGGACGACTTGCGCTCGACCGTCAGGTGCTCATGCAGCAGCCGCGGAAATTGCGGCAGCATCTTTGCCCAGCGCGGTGCTTCCTGGCGCACACCCCGCATGAGGCCGCGCCACCCTGCCTGTTCGCTCATCCAGCGCTCCAGAAAAGGCAGTGCAGTCTTCCACAGGTCAAGATCCGGATCGAGCTGGCGCCCGAGCCCTTCGATGTTGAGCAGTGTTTTCTGCAGCAGCACGAGTTGCGGCTGGATCTCGATGTTGAAGCGTTGGGAGGTTTGAAAGAGCCTGAGGAGTACCTTGCCGAACGAGATCTCCTTCAGCGGCTTGTCGAAGATTGGCTCGCACACAGCGCGGATCGCGGATTCGAACTGGTCGATTGCGGTGTCCTTGGGCGCCCAGCCCGATTCGATGTGGGCCTCGGCGACGCGTCGATAGTCGCGGCGAAAGAACGCGAGAAAGTTTTGCGCGAGGTAGTCCTTGTCGAAGTCGCTCAGCGTGCCGACGATGCCGAAGTCGAGCGCGATGTAGCGGCTGTCGGGACCCACCAGAATGTTGCCCGGATGCATGTCGGCGTGAAAGAACCCGTCTCGGAACACCTGGGTGAAGAAGATCTCGACCCCGGTTCGGGCGATGAGGGGGATGCTCGTCCCCTGCGCGCGGATGGCGTCGATCTGGCTGATGGGGATCCCGCGCATGCGCTCCATCACCATCACCTCGGTTGCGCACCAATCCCAGAACACCTCCGGCACCACGAGCAACGGCGAGTTGAGGAAGTTGCGGCGCAGCTGGCTCGCGTTTGCGGCCTCGCGCATGAGGTCAAGCTCGTCGTGCAGGATCCGGTCGAACTGCGCAATGATCTCGCGCGGCTTGAGTCGCTTGCCTTCGGCCCAGAGGGTCTCGACCAGACCGGCGGCGACTTCGAGCAAGGCGAGGTCCTTGACGATCACCTCTTCGATCATCGGGCGCAGGATCTTGACGGCGACCTCGCGGCCGTCGGGTAGCCGGGCGAAATGCACCTGCGCGACGGAGGCGCTCGCCACCGGCTCCGGGTCGAATTCTGCGAACACCTCCGACACCGGCTTGCCGTACACCTTCTCAAGGGTAGCAATGGCTTGCGCGGAGGGAAACGGCGGTACCCGGTCCTGGAGCTTCGCTAATTCGTCGGCGATGTCCTGGGGGAGCAGGTCACGCCGGGTCGAGAGTACCTGTCCAAACTTGACGAAGATCGGCCCCAGGTCTTCCAGGGCCATGCGCAAGCGGGCGCCTCGGGTGCCTTCGAGCGTGCGCCAAAACAGCAGGAACTTGACGAGGCCCCGCAAGGCCCGAACCCGCTCGTGCCCGAGAAAGAGCTCATCCAGGCCGTAACGAAAACTGACCCAGAAAATCTTAAGAAGGCGCAGGAGCCGACGCATGCGGGCTTCAGTGTTCGGCTAAAGCCCACCAGTATATAGACTCGCAGCAGCGGGCGAACCTGACTCTGCGCCCCGGCATACCGCCAGAACCCGAGCGCGACGAGGATGCCGCGCCAGACGCTCTACTGCCCCCCCGAAGAAGGGGCGCCGAGCGCCTCCAATTGCTCCAGACGCTTCTCCAGCCGTGCCGCGTCGTCACGGAGGGTGTCGACGGCTTGGTTGAACGTGTCTACCTCACTGCGGGAGGGTACGGTGCCGCTTTCTTCGCGGAGGTAAGCGGCTACCGATCGAGACACGCTGTCGGCGAGCCGGGCGGGCACCTCTGCGACATCGCGCCCGAAACCGGCGATGCGATGCGCCGCCACATCGCCCACCACCTTGCTCAGATCCTCTTCCACATCCCAGCGCAGGTGCGTGAAAAGGAAGCTGATGGCTGCGGCGAATTGGCTGTCACCGGACACCTGCGTCTTCGAAGCGGCACCTGCCGGATCGCGGAGCACGTCGAGAACGGAGGAAGCCGGGACGGTAAGGGTCACGTCAGGCTGTACGCTCTCTGCCGCTGTCACTTCTCCGGTTACGGTGACCGCGAGCGTCACGCCAACCGGAGGTACCTCCAGTCGCGCTGTATGCCCGGCGAATGGCAGCAGCCGATCCCTCGCCCAGTCTTCCTGTCGCAACAGATGGTTGATGGCTGCGGCGGTGATGTTGGAGAGCATCTCAGTTGACTTGCTGAATCCCTGCAAGCAGCCACGACGCCTTCGGATCCGAGAGATCCTTCACAACATGCCAGATCTCCTCGAAGCGTTCCGGCAGCCCCTCCTCTGATTCCCGGATGAAACCGCTAAACAGCACGCTTGCGGTGGCCTCGTTCCCCTCCGTCTCGACTTGCAGCAATTCGGCGTTGAGGGTGGTGACGCTGACTTTGTGCGGTGCGTTGTCCCGAGCACGAAGTTGAGCGTCGAGCATCGCGAAAAACTCCGGTGTGGTGAAGTCCTGAATCGACCCCCGATCGCCGGAATCGTTGGCAGCCTGCAGCCGTAAGAAGGCCTTTCGCGCCTGCTCCAGAAAGGCGGACTCGTCGAAGCCCGCGGGTACGCGGCGCGCGGTCGCAGCGCCTGGCTCTGGGACGGACGGCGAAACGGATCGCGCCAGCGGGCGACCGAACTGTGGCGCTGGCATCGCCGAGCCCGTCCCGGGCGCGCCCTGCAGGGCCGGCGGAGCTGGGGCGCGCCCGCGCGCAAAAGTGCGGAGCAATAGCCAGCCGCCGCCAAGTGCGAGGGCCAGCATCGCCACGTCGGCGAAGTTGATGCCGTCAAAGGCACCACCGAACAGCAGGGCGCCGAGGAGACCACCGGCGAGGAGCCCGCCAAGCATACCGCCCAAACCAGGTCGCTGCACTGGGGGTGTCTGCGGCGCAGCAGCGGGTGATTGCGACGGCGGCCGCGGCGCCGCTTCGCGCTGGATCGATTCGCGCTGCTTGCCAATGCTCTGGCCACCGCCGAAACGCTTCGCCGCCTCCGCATCGTGGGCACCAAGCCCAAACCCGAACAGGGTCCCAAACGCAATGATCACAAGGGTTCGCAGTGTCTTGACTGTGCTGGGCATATCGTTTCTTCCTATGAAGACCGAGTCCCCGTTAGAGGCAGGAGAACCGGTGGGGTTCACCCCGATTGTAGTACGGTCATCTGGCAAAATCGCTCACTGGGCGGACACGTACTGGGCGAGTTCTAGTCGGATGCGGGGGCCCCGCACAAGCTGGTCGGGGCGCGGCCGCCGGTAATCGTTATGCTCCCAGGTGCAAATGCGTTTCACGGGGCCGGCAGCCTGGGGTGCGTACCAGTCGATCAGCGTCACGGTGGTGCCCGAACGGGTCGGCTCGGCGTCCTCGGCGGCAATCGATCGGCGTACCTTCACTGCATTGAACTTCCCAGCCGGGACATTGACCTCTTCCCACGAGAGGGCCTTGGCAAAAACCTTTAGCTGCGTCGTCCGTCTGGTGTCAGGGTCAACCGCGCGGGCTGACTCGACCCAGCTCTTGCCAACCGGAAGCGGGAACCGGTACAGGGCGAGCGCCGGTACGAACTCGACTCGCTTCGAGGGCCCGGCCAGGCGCGCTAGCCATGCCCAGCCCTGCGTGCCGACCTGCTGCCAGTTGCCTGCAGTATCCCACCGCTCGTTGGTGGTCTGCTCTCCCGGCACGGTCACCCGGACCGTCACCTGGTCGGACGCTACGGCAACAACCTCGGCATGGACTAGACCCATGTCGCGCCCGCTCAATTCCTCCCACTGGCGATAGCTCCACGCCATGCCCGGCTTCAACGGAGGAGGCGGCACGATATCCTGGGCAACGGCTGCGTCCACTGTCAGCGCCGCGGTCCCTGCAAGCATCGCGAGTGCTGAAAACCAGCACCTTGGTCTGGCAACCGGGAAAGCGACTGACCTCACTTTGCGGCTTTGTATTCGATCAGCTGCCAGCGCAACCGGTCGCCGCGGACGAGGGCGCTGCGCGGCGACTGTTGGTAGTCGTAGTAGTAGGAGTCGTGCCACGTCATCACGACCCGGTTCACCGCGGGCAGATACCAGTCGACCATCCGCAAGGTCGTTTGCGACTTATTCCACGCAACGTCCTGGATATAGGCGGTGCGCTCGATGCGCAGCGCTGTAAAGGCGCCTGCCGGTACCGTGATCTTCTCCCAGCAACGGACCTTGCTGCTCACCTGAATCGGGATCTGCGCGCGCGTTGCGGGATTGATCGCGATAACCGTGTCGCTCCAGGCGTTTCCGATCTGCAGGGGAAACGGCATCGAATCAAATGCAGGTCGGAACTCGACGGTCTGCGACCCATACGCGAGGCGCGACAGCCAGTCCCAGCTGCGAGTGGACACCGATTTCCAGCCCCACTGGGCGTCGTAGACTTCGCGGGTAAGAGCGCCGCCGGGCCGGGTGAGTTGGGCCTGGATCTCGTTTGCGTCGCTGCTGGTTGCCTCGATGCGGAACGTGCCCTGATCGATGCCAGTGTAGTCGTCGGTCTGGCGATAGGTCCACGTGTCACCCGCTTTGACCTTCGGGGCCTCGGCTATGCGCTGATCGGGCGCGCATTCCGGAAAGCCCAGCCCGATACCCGAGCTCGCGCAGGCGGAGACAAGGGCACTCGCGGCAAGCAGCGCCATGAGGCGGATACGGTGCGGCATGGGGCGACTCCCTTCTGACGGGCTCAGTACTTGATTCCCACGTGCAGCGCAACGACGCCTGCGGTGAGGTTGAAGTAGTCCACCTTGTCGAACCCCACTTGCTCCATCATTCGCTTCAACTCCTCCTGGGACGGGAACATGCGGATCGATTCGGCCAGGTAGCGGTAGCTCTCGGCATCCTGGGCGACCAGCCTGCCAAGCGTCGGCAATACAGTGAACGAGTATGCGTCATAGAGCGGCCCAAGCGGCTTCCAAACGTGGGAAAACTCGAGCACGAGGACGCGCCCTCCGGGCCGGATCACCCGTCGCATCTCGGCCAGCGCGGCATCCTTGCGGGTCACGTTGCGCAGTCCGAACGCGATGCTCACGCAGTCGAAGACGCCGGCCCGGAAAGGGAGTTTCTCGGCATCGCACTGCACTGGCAACACAATGCAGCCGGCGTCGATCAGGCGGTCGCGCCCGATCCTCAGCATCGATGCGTTGATGTCCGCCAGGCAAACCATCCCCTCGCTTCCAACGCGTGCGGCGAACTTCCTCGCAAGATCGCCCGTGCCGCCAGCCAGGTCGAGCACCCGGCTGCCCAGTTTGACGTGGCTCTGCTCGACGGTGAACTGCTTCCACACGCGGTGCAGCCCGACCGACATGAGATCGTTCATGAGATCGTAGCGATCGGCCACAGAATCGAAGACACCCGCGACGCGCTGCCGCTTTTCGTCTTCCGGGACGCTCTCGAATCCGAAGTCGGTGGTCTTGGTCATGCGCCTGGCAGGCCCTCAATGGCAACTGGGCGACGTGGGAGGCGCGCCGGACTGCGGCTCGCGACTCGCTCCGGCGGCTTCCATTCGCTCCAGGTACTGCGTCCAGAGCTCCTCCTGGTGATCGCCAAGCCAGTAGAGGTAATCCCAGGAATAAATGCCCGTATCGTGACCATCCGAGAACACCGGTCGCACAGCATACGCGCCGATGGGATCGATACTCCGGATCTCGATCTGCTTCTTGCCGACCTGAAGCACTTCTTGGCCCGGACCGTGGCCACGCACCTCCGCCGAAGGCGAATAGACGCGCAGTAACTCGTACGGAAGCTGGAAAGCTCGCCCGTCGGAGAAGGTCACTTCCATGATCCGGGACTTTTGGTGGAGCTTGATCTCGCTGGGATGGGGCGTTTGCCTGTCGAGCCCTGCCATGGACGGTATCCGTGAGTGGACGAAGGGACGGCGGCAGCCGGACCCGACACCGTTCCAGTAGGGCTCATCATAAACGACCGATTGCATCCCCGAAAGCCGGCAGAGGCGGAACCCGGAAGAAGGCTGACGATCCAGGTAACAATAGCGCACGTTGTCACGCTTGTGTAACAGACGCTTCATATTATCGAAACCGGTCAAACTTCCGAAGGAGTTACCCATGTCCGCAACGGTACTCGTGGTCGAGGACGAACCGGCCATCCAGGAGCTTATTTCCTACAATCTGCAGCAGGCGGGGCACCAGGCGATGCGCGCCGGCAGCGCGGAGGACGCACTCAACATCATGCGCCACGCCCTCCCTGACCTCGTGCTGGTGGATTGGATGCTGCCCGGCATCAGCGGCATCGAGCTCGCGAAGCGCATCAAGGCCGACAAACGCACGAAGACGGTACCCATCATCATGCTCACTGCCCGCGCGGGGGAGGAAGACAAGCTCACGGGTCTCGAGACGGGCGCCGACGATTACATCACCAAGCCCTTCTCGCCGCGGGAGCTTAATGCCCGGGTGAAGGCGGTGTTGCGGCGGCGAGCGCCGCAGATGACCGATGACCTGGTTGAAGTCGAAGGCCTGCGCCTCGATCCGGCGAGCCATCGCATCACCGGCAACAGCGAACCGATCGAGCTCGGACCGACCGAGTTTCGGCTGCTGCATTTTCTGATGACGCATACCGAGCGCGTCCACTCACGGACCCAGCTTCTCGACCAGGTCTGGGGCGACCATGTCTTCGTCGAGGAACGTACTGTGGACGTGCACATCCGACGGCTGCGAAAGGCGCTGGAGGCCAGCGGTCACGACAAGCTGATTCAGACGGTGCGTGGTACCGGGTATCGCTTCTCTGCAAGTTAGGTCTTTTCGGTCGTCATCGCGACTCCACCTCGCGTGAGATAATGCGGAGGCAGTGGAGGCCAACTCATTTGGACACCTGGCGCCGACCCGTAACGCTCTTCGTCGCTATCGCAATCGGTGCCTTGATCCTCGGGGCAATCACCAACGGGCTCATCGCGCTCGCCTTTTGCTGTGTCTTCCTGGCGCTGGTCGTTTTCGCGCATCAGCGCGACCTCTCGGCGCTGCAGCGCTGGCTGAAGGATCCGCGGCCGGAGACGATGCCGAGCGTCTCATCGGCGTGGGAGCCAGCGTTTACGCAGCTGGCACGCCTGATCCGATCCCAGCGCCGCAGCTCATCCGAACTGCGGATCACGCTTGACCGCTTCCGCCTGGCGGCCGCAGCGATTCCGGACGGCGTATGCATTCTCGATGGAAGAAATCACATCGAGTGGTGCAACCCCGGCGCCGAGACCCACCTCGGCCTCGACGCCAAGCGCGACGCCGGCCTGCCCATCACCAACCTGGTTCGGCACCCGGAGTTCGTCGCATTCATGGGTGCGAGCGGCGATGCGGCACCGCTTCGGCTCAAGGTCGTGCGGGATGGGCGCGAGCTTGCGCTGTCCCTGCAACGGGTGCCCTACGGCAACGAGCAGACGCTGCTCGTGAGCCGCGACGTGACTCGGTTCGAGGAAGTGGAAACCATGCGGCGCGATTTCGTCGCAAACGTGTCGCACGAGCTACGCACCCCCATCACCGTGGTTGCGGGTTTTCTCGAGACTCTTGCGGACATGCCGAAGCCGCCCCCCGAGATGCTCGAACGATCGATCCAACTGATGCGCGATCAGACCATTCGCATGCAGCGCCTGGTGGAGGATCTGCTCACCCTGTCCCGGCTCGAAAGCGAGCAGGATCCGCTGAAGGATGCGCCCGTCGATGTCTGTGACCTGTCGAGGAAGCTCGCGGCCGACGCGCGCTCATTGAGTCATGGCCGGCATCGGGTGCAGCTAGAGGTCGACAGTCCGAGCTGGTTGATCGGCAGCGAGGACGAACTGCGCAGCGCGTTCGGCAATCTGGTGAGCAACGCAGTGCGCTATACGCCCGAGGGCGGACGCATCACCATCGGCTGGACCAGCCGTGGAGCCGAGGCCGTCTTCTGGGTTCAGGATAGCGGCATCGGCATCGAGCCGGAGCACATCCCGCGCTTGACCGAGCGCTTCTACCGGGTTGACCGCAGCCGCTCGCGTGCCACGGGTGGCACCGGGCTCGGCCTCGCGATCGTCAAGCACGTCCTGCACCGGCACCAGGCGCGGCTCGACGTCATGAGCGAACCCGGCAAGGGTAGCCTGTTCAGCGTTGTGTTTCCCAGCGCACGCGTCCTCGAGGCGCCGCAGAAAAAGCCCGCAACAGCCGCCGAATCGGGCGACGAGCCGGGCGCGCAGCGCCGCTTCGAGGCCCACTGACGCGCACACGGAGCAGATCACTCAGCTACTGTTGCGTGATGCGCAACAACTAGCGATGTGATCGGAACGATCCGCACTTCGATTCTTTGAGTCGGGAACGACATCGGGGATCCAGGTGGCCCACGCGAGACGGATTCGAATGCTACTGCCCGCGCTCGATACCGCCCAAACGATTCAGGACATGGATATTCCGGGGCTCAAGCTGCACCCTTTGAAGGGCAGCCTCAAGGTGGCGGGCGGTGTTTCGCAGTCTGAAATCCGAGCTGGGCTTGCGCCCGGTCTATCACGCCAAGCAAGCGCGCACCGACGGTTAGCCTTCGGCAGGAACAGCTACCGCGGGCCGCACGTAGAGCCAGCCGCGGTTCAGGCAGCAACCGCACTCGCCGTCTTCGAGGCGTCCGGTGCCGGAACACCGTGGACACAGCCTCCAGCTCTCGGGACTGTTGGCACGCGCGCGAATGCCCGCGCAACGCCTGCCGCCGTCGGGCTTCCCGCATCGTTCACCGATGTAGCGAACGGAATATCCGAACGCGCCGCACACTGTACAGACCGCGACCGGCTGCTGCTTTGCCTGGCGGAACATATTCGAACCTCTCATTGAGCTGGATAGTCATCCTACGCCCTTTTGCATCCGGCAGGTCGCTTATCGCGGAAGTGCGCGCTTCCCCACGGCCTCGTCAACCAGCGCTTCAACCTGCTCTTCGGTCATGTCCGCAAAAGCCCGGGCGAGCTCTTCGCTCATCTAATCGAACTCTTCATCCAGCTTTCGGATGCGCTCGAACAGATGGTCATGGCGGGGCGTCTCGTTGCCATCGCGATCAAGTTTCGTTAAGCAGCCGGGACGTTCTTCCAGTTCCTGAAGCGCTCATTGGGCCTCGTTGTCGCCACCCGCAGGCGCCTAGCGTTCGTAACCGAGATTCGGCGCGAGCCATTTCTCCGCCGTCGCGAGATCCCAGCCCTTGCGGCGCGCGTAATCCAGAACCTGATCGCGCTCGATCTTGCCCACTGCGAAATATTGCGCCTCGGGGTGCGAGATGTAAAAGCCTGACACCGCCGCAGCCGGCAGCATGGCGTAGCTCTCGGTCAACGTGATGCGCGCGTTGCCGGCCGCATCGAGCAGTGTGAACAGCGGTCCTTTCTCGGTATGATCGGGGCAGGCGGGGTAGCCAGGGGCGGGACGGATGCCGCGGTACTGCTCGCGAACCAATCGCTCGTTGTCGGCATCTTCGTGCGGACTGTAACCCCAGAAGTCGCGGCGCACGCGCCAATGCAGATGTTCGGCGAAGGCTTCCGCAAGACGATCCGCGAGCGCCTTCAGCATGATCGCACTATAGTCGTCGTGGCGTTTTTCGAATGCTTCGATGCGCGGATCGATGCCCACGCCTGCGGTCACCGCAAAGGCACCGACGTAGTCTCTCAACCCGCTCTCTTTCGGCGCTATGAAGTCCGCGAGGGAGCGGTTGAACTGGCCCTCTGGCTTCTCCGTCTGCTGGCGCAGGGTGTGCCACGTCATGGCGATCTCGGTGCGCGATTCGTCGGTGTAGATCTCGATGTCATCACCGCTAGCGTTCGCCGGAAAGAACCCGATCACCCCATTTGCTGACACCCACCGATCCGCCACCAGGCGCTTGAGCATGACCTGCGCCTGCTTCCAAAGCGAGCGTGCTGCCTCGCCAACGATTTCATCCTCGAGAATGTTGGGGTAGCGACCGGACAACTCCCAGGTCTGAAAGAACGGCGTCCAGTCGATAAACGGCACGAGCTGCGCGAGCGGGTAGCCGCGGAACGATTGCACACCGAGAAACGTCGGCTGCGGCGGTACGTAGTTCCTCCAATCGAGGCGAAATGCGCGCGCGCGTGCTTCCGCGAGGGGAAGCATCGCCGCCGCACCTTTCTTGCCCTTTTGCTGCTCGCGTACCTTCACGTATTCCGACTTGACCTTCGCCACGTAGTCGACGCGCTGCTCATCCGACATCAGGCTGCTGCACACGGTCACGCTGCGCGAGGCGTCAGGCACCCAGACGGTCGTGCCCGCATAGTGCGGCTCGATCTTGACCGCCGTGTGCACGCGGGAGGTGGTGGCGCCCCCGATCAGCAGCGGCACGGTGAAGCCCTCGCGCTGCATCTCCTTCGCGACGTGCGACATCTCCTCGAGCGAAGGCGTGATGAGCCCGGAGAGACCGATGATGTCGGCGTTCTCTTCCCGCGCCTTCGCAAGGATCTTCTCGCACGGGACCATGACGCCCATATTCACGACGTCGAAGTTGTTGCACGCGAGCACGACGGCAACGATGTTCTTGCCGATATCGTGCACGTCGCCCTTCACCGTCGCGAGCAGGATTCTGCCCTTGCTCCGGCCGTCGCCGGAGGCGGCCTTCTCGGTTTCGATGTAGGGAACCAGGTGGGCAACGGCCTGCTTCATCACGCGCGCGGATTTCACAACCTGGGGCAGGAACATCTTGCCGGCCCCGAAGAGGTCGCCGACGACATTCATGCCGTCCATGAGCGGCCCCTCGATCACCTGGATCGGGCGCTCGAACTTCTGCCGAGCCTCTTCGGTGTCTTCCACGATCCACTGAGTGATACCGCGCACCAGCGCATGGCTGAGCCGTTCCTCCACCGGTGCATTGCGCCAGGAAAGGTCCTCGACCCTTTCCTTGGTCTCGCCCTTGAAGCTCTCGGCGAAAGTCACGAGCCGCTCGGTCGCGTCGGGCCGGCGGTTGAAGAGCACGTCCTCGACTCGCTCCAGCAAGTCCTTCGGGATCTCTTCGTACACGCCCAGCTGGCCAGCGTTGACAATGCCCATGGTCATGCCGGCCTTCACCGCGTGGTAGAGGAAGGCCGTGTGCATCGCTTCGCGCACTGGCTCGTTGCCACGGAATGAGAACGACAGGTTCGACACGCCGCCGCTTGTCTTCGCATGGGGCAGCGCGTGCTTGATCGCCCTCACCGCCTCGATGTAGTCGACCGCGTAGTGGTTGTGCTCCTCGAGCCCGGTCGCGACCGCGAAGATGTTCGGGTCGAAGATGATGTCCTCGGGTGGAAAACCGATCTCCTCAACCAGCAGATGATAGGCACGGGTGCAGATCTCGATACGGCGCGCGAGCGTGTCCGCCTGCCCCTGTTCGTCGAACGCCATGACGATGGCCGCTGCCCCGTAGCGGCGCACGAGCCGCGCCTGGCGCAGGAACTCGGCCTCGCCCTCCTTCATGCTGATCGAGTTGACGACCGCCTTGCCCTGCACGCACTTCAGACCCGCCTCGATCACCGCCCACTTCGACGAATCGATCATGATCGGAACGCGCGAGATATCGGGCTCCGAGGCGACGAGATTCAGGAACGTCGTCATGGCCTGCTGCGAATCGAGCATCGCCTCGTCCATGTTGACGTCGATGATCTGGGCGCCGTTCTCCACCTGCTGGCGCGCCACGTTCAGCGCGTCGCTGTAGTTGCCGGCGAGAATGAGGCGCGCGAACGCTTTCGATCCGGTCACGTTCGTGCGCTCGCCGACGTTCACGAAGAGCGCATCGTCACCGATGTTGAGGGGCTCCAGGCCCGACAGCCGAAGCTTCTTCTCGATGGGCGGAATCTGCCGCGGAGGCATCTCGGTCACTGCTTCCGCAATCGCCTTGATGTGCGCAGGAGTCGTCCCGCAACAGCCACCGACGATGTTGACGAAACCGCTCCGCGCGAAGTCTTCTAGAAATGCCGCGGTCTGCGCGGGCGTTTCGTCGTAGCCGGTCTCGGCCAGCGGGTTGGGCAGACCGGCATTGGGATAGGCGGAGATCGCCACGTCAGCGATGCGCGAGAGCTCCTCGATATGGGGCCGCATCAGCTTCCCGCCGAGCGCGCAGTTGAGGCCGACCGACAGCGGGCGCGCGTGGGCCACCGAGTTCCAGAATGCCTCGACGGTCTGGCCCGAGAGCGTGCGGCCACTTGCATCGGTAATGGTGCCCGAGATCATCACCGGCAGACCCACGTTGCGCTCGGCGCAGAACCGGTCGATGGCGAAGAGTGCGGCCTTGGCATTCAGCGTGTCGAAGATGGTCTCGACGAGAAGGATGTCGACCCCCCCTTCGACGAGGCCTTCCACTGCCTCGCCATACGCCGCGACGAGATCGTCGAAGGTAACGTTGCGGAAGCCGGGATCGTTCACGTCGGGCGAGAGCGATGCCGTGCGGGTCGTGGGCCCAATCGCACCAGCGACGAAACGCGGCTTTTCCAGATTCTTCGCCTGCCAGGCGTCGGCGGCCGCGCGCGCGAGCTTCGCTGCGGCGCCGTTCAGCTCGCGCACCAGGTGCTCCATGTGATAGTCGGCCATGGAGACCGCATTCGAGCTGAAGGTGTTGGTCTCGATGATGTCCGCACCAGCCGCGAGATAGGCTTCGTGGATCTCGCGGATCACGGCCGGTTGGGTGAGGACCAGCAAGTCGTTGTTGCCCTTGAGATCGTGCGGGAAGTCAGCGAACCGCTCACCACGGTAATCCGCCTCCGAGAGGTTGTAGCTCTGGATCATGGTACCCATGCCGCCGTCCAGAATGAGGATGCGTCGGCGAAGCAGCGCGTCTAGGCGGTGAGCGGGATGAGTAAGCATGGCTTGACGTCCTGGCGGCGGGCTCGCGCCCCTGAGCGAAATCGGGGCTGGCATGGTAACAAATCGCCCTCTGCGCGGGCACGCCGCAGCGGCCGGTGCGGCGATGGACACCCGGTGCGGACGACGCCCCGGAATGCGATCGCCAAGCTCCTCAGGCGCGATCGAGCCGGCGATACTGGATTGCCTCGGCAAGGTGCTGGGAAGCGATCCCTGGAGCGCCCGCCAGATCCGCGATCGTTCGCGCCACCTTAAGGATGCGGTGGTAGGCCCGCGCCGAAAGACCGAGCTTGGTCAGCGCCTGCTTGAGGAGCGTCTCCCCTGCTTCGTCGGTCGCACACCACTTGTCAATGTCGCGCGTCGAAAGCTTCGCGTTCGGCTTCTTCTGGCGCTCCACCTGCCGCTCACGCGCCGCTTCGACGCGGGCGCGAATCTCAGCAGTGGTCTCTCCACCGGCCCGCTTCAGTAGCTCCTCCTGCGGGACGGCTGGGACCTCGATCTGCAGATCGATGCGGTCGAGCAGGGGACCTGAGAGTTTCCGGCGGTAGCGCAGGACCTGTTCCGGCGTGCAGCGGCAGCGTCCGTTGTAGTGCCCAAGATAGCCGCAGGGACACGGGTTCATCGCCGCGAGCAACTGGAACTGCGCGGGGAAATCGACCTGGCGCGCGGCGCGGGAAACGGTGATGCGCCCAGATTCGAGGGGTTCGCGCAGCACCTCGAGGACGTGGCGGTCAAACTCGGGCAGTTCGTCGAGGAAGAGCACCCCATGCATGGCGAGCGAAACTTCGCCAGGGCGGGGGTTGCCGCCGCCTCCGACCAGCGCGACCGCGGACGCCGTGTGATGGGGCGAGCGAAACGGCCGTCGACCCCAGTCCCGCACGTCGAATCCGACGCTGCCTATGGACTGGATGGCGGCCGACTCGAGCGCTTCATCCTGAGTCATCGGCGGCAGGATACCCGCAAACCGTTGCGCAAGCATGCTCTTGCCGGTGCCGGGCGGGCCGGACATCAGCACGCTATGGCCGCCGGCGGCCGCGATTTCCAAGGCTCGCTTCGCCTGCGCCTGCCCCTTTACGTCCTGCATGTCTGGGTAATCCGGGACCCGGGAAACCGGCGGCTCGGCGTAACGGACGATTGCACACCGTCCCGCCAGATGGGCGCACACCTCCAGCAACGACGCCGCCGGAAGAATGGTTGCATGGTCCACTAGAGCCGCCTCAGGCGCGCTTTCCCGTGGAAGGATGAAGCTGCGGCCGTCGCGGCTTGCGCTGATCGTCATCGCGAGGGCACCCCGGATCGGCCGCAGATCGCCGGTCAACGCGAGTTCGCCCGCGAACTCATGCGCACTCAGTCGATCCTGGGGGATCTGCCCCGACGCCGCGAGAATGCCAATGGCGATCGGCAGGTCGAAGCGCCCGCTTTCCTTCGGTAAATCCGCAGGCGCAAGGTTGACGGTGATGCGCCGGGCGGGGAATTCGAAGCGGCAGTTCTGAAGCGCAGCACGGACGCGATCCTTCGATTCCTTCACCTCAGCTTCGGGCAGACCGACGATGGTGAAGCTCGGCAGTCCATTGGCGAGGTGCGCCTCAACCGTCACCAGCGGCGCAGCCATTCCCGCGAGCGCGCGGCTGAAGACGACGGCGATACTCAAGCGGGCAAACGACGCAATGTTGTGGAGCGGTCCATCATCCCCCGCTGTTCACGCTGGAACGTGATTCCAGGCGGGCGAGGCGTGCCTCGAGTTCGGTGAGCTTCTCGCGGGTGCGAAGCAGAACCTGAGTCTGCACCTCGAATTCCTCCCGCGTGACGAGATCGAGGCGCGAGACCGCTCCCGAGAGCATCGCCTTGACGTTTTTCTCGATGTCTTTCGCCGGGCTCTTCTCTAGGATTTCCTTCACCCGGGCGCCGATGTCGTCGAGCACTTTTGAGCTCACCATGGTCATTCTCCTGCTGCTTGAGGGTCGATGGTCAGAGTCAGCAGTCTATCAAATTACTCCGTTCGACCAAGACGGCTGCGGGGACAACACGACGAAGAATGTGACAGATGCTCGCACCGCGAACGTGCCGATGTCGAATAGCTCGCACCACTTCTGTGCGAAGCAACTTGATTTTCTTCCGCAGTAAACGATAAGTACATGATTCCTTGACAGAAACGTGCTGGCACACAGCATGCTATCGGCTGCGCCGAAGTCACACTTTCGACATCGATTGTCTCCAGCAAGGACAACATCATATGAAAAAGCAGACCGTACTAGCTGTTGCGCTCGCGAGCGCGATGGTCCCGACCGTCTCTTCTGCCGAGGAGGCTGCGTCCCCCTTCAAGCTCACCGGCAACATCGGAGTCTTCAGCCAGTACATTTTCCGTGGCCTCACGCAAACCAATCGCGAACCTGCGGTCCAGGGCGGTTTCGATCTGACGCACGAGAGCGGCCTCTATCTCGGCAACTGGAATTCCAACATCAACTGGCTTACAGATAGCGGCGCGTATAAGAGTTCCAGCATCGAGATGGATTTCTATGGCGGCTGGCGGACGACTTTCGCCGACGACTTCGCGTTTGACATAGGAACGCTGTACTACGCCTATCCAGGCAACATCAACACGGACTTCCTCGGCGGACAGTGCTGCGCCAGCGCAAACACGTGGGAAGCCTATTTCTCCCTAGGCTGGAAGTGGATCACGTTCAAGAACTCGTTCAGTCTGATGAGCAATACGTTCGGCGTGCGGGACTCTGCTGGTAGCTGGTATGGGGACCTAACCGCCGCCTATCCGATCGCGGACTTCGGTGTGACGCTGGTCGCGCACGTCGGCTATCAGTACTACACGGGCTCGAATGGAGGCGTGTCCAACAACTCCCTCTACTCCTATGGCGATTGGCGCGTCGGCGTGAACTACGACCTCGGGAAGCTATCTCCGTGGCTCAACGCAACGACGATCGGCGGGTTCTACACGGATACCTTTAGCGCCAACGCCGCTGTGTATGGCCCACCCGTCTTCCCGTCGAACATCGCCGACGGCCAGTTCGTAGCGTTCTTGCAGAAGACTTTCTGAGCTTCGTTGCATGAGATCCGGGGCGGGCGTAGTTCGTCCCGGCCGCTTGTCGCTTCATTCCGGGGGAAAAGCGCAATGAAATTCGTTACTGCCATCATCAAGCCGTTCAAGCTTGACGAGGTTCGGGAGGCCTTGTCCGAAATCGGCGTGCAGGGAATCACTGTTACGGAAGTCAAGGGCTTCGGCAGGCAAAAGGGCCATACCGAGCTCTACCGCGGCGCAGAATACGTCGTTGACTTTCTGCCTAAAGTGAAGATCGAGGTCGCTGTCAACAGTGAGCTCCTCGACCAGGTCATAGAAGCCATCGAGAAGTCTGCCAATACGGGCAAGATCGGAGACGGGAAGATATTCGTATTCAACATCGAGCAGGCGATCCGCATCCGCACCGGGGAGACCGGCCCGGAAGCGTTATAAGGGAGAACCAAATGACAAAGCTAATTGCCGTGTTAGCGGTACTTGCCGGGCTGCTGGTGTCGGGAGCCACTGGCGCCGAGGACAAGCCCGCGGAGCCCAAACCTGCTGCCGAAGCGGTCGCGCCGCCTGCGTCAGCGGCGCCTGCCGCTGCAGCCGAAGAAGCAGCAACGACACCGGCAGCGGCGGCACCTGCACCCAACAAGGGTGATACGGCGTGGATGATCGTTGCTACGTGCCTGGTCACGCTGATGACGATACCGGGGCTCGCGCTTTTCTACGGCGGCATGGTCCGCGCGAAAAACATGCTATCGATCCTGATGCAGGTCTTCGTGATCTTCTCCCTGCTCGGGCTGCTGTGGGCAATCTACGGGTACAGCATCGCGTTCACCGAAGGCAATGCGTTTTTCGGCGGCTTCAGCAAGGTGTTTCTCGCAGGCATCACGCCCGATTCCGTGGCCGCTACATGGAGTAAAGGCGTTGTGATTCCCGAGTACATCTATGTCGCCTTCCAGCTCACCTTTGCAGCGATTACGCCTGCGCTCATCGTCGGAGCCTTTGCCGACCGGGTGAAGTTCTCAGCGGTGCTGCTCTTCATGGTGCTGTGGTTCACCTTCTCGTACCTGCCGATCGCGCACATGGTGTGGTTTTGGGCGGGGCCGGATGCCTACACCGACGCGGCTGCAGCGGAAGCGGCGACAGCCACCGCAGGGTTTCTCTTCCAGAAAGGCGCGCTCGACTTCGCTGGTGGCACCGTTGTCCACATCAACGCCGGCATCGCTGGCCTGGTGGGCGCCCTGGTCATCGGCAAGCGGCTCGGCTATGGCAAGGAATCGATGGCACCCCATAGCCTCACCATGACCATGATCGGTGCATCGCTGCTGTGGGTGGGTTGGTTCGGCTTCAATGCCGGGTCGAACCTCGAAGCGAATGGTGTCACGGCCATGGTGTTCGTCAACACCATGCTCGCCACGGGTGCGGCAACGGTTTCCTGGATGCTGGCCGAGTGGATGATCCGCGGCAAGCCCACGATGCTCGGCGCCGCTTCGGGTGCGGTCGCCGGACTGGTGGCGATCACGCCCGCATGCGGATTCGTGGGCCCGATGGGAGGGATTGTCATCGGCCTCGTCGCTGGCGTCATCTGCTTCTGGGGTGTGACCGGGCTGAAGGGCATGTTCGGTTACGACGACAGCCTCGACGTTTTTGGTGTCCACGCCGTGGGAGGAATCACGGGTGCATTGCTGACAGGCGTCTTCTGCGCGCCCTTCCTCGGCGGCACGGGTGTCTACGACTATGTGGCGAATGCCGTGACGCCGGACTATTCGATCGGGAACCAGCTCTACATCCAGGCGATTGGCATCATCACCACCTTGGTCTGGTCCGGCGTGGTCGCATTCATTGCCTACAAGGTCGTGGATGCCATCGTGGGACTCCGCGTGACCGAAGAGGAAGAGCGCCAGGGTCTCGACGAGACGCTGCACGGCGAATCGGCCTACCACTTGTAACCGTTCTCGCACGCAGGTCCACTTGGCGGGCGCTCTCGGGCGCCCGTCACGCTTTCAAAGTGAGAGGCTCGAGGAGCAAAGCGAGGCCCTTGCGCTGACGGTGCGAGTCGGGTTGAAAGTCCACCTCGATCGCGAAGAGCTCAGCGAGAAGGGACGCGAGCGCCGGAACATCCTCGGTGCGCGCCGGACCAATCGTGCAGCTCTGCATCGCTGGCCCGTTCAAGCCTCGCCTGGTCCACCGTACATGATGACTGCAAGGAACCTGATCGGCAGCTCGATCAGCTTCTCCGGGCCGTGTGGAACCGCACCGCGGAACGTCAGCGAATCGCCGGGCGCGAGCACATAGGTCTGCTGGCCATGGCGATACTCGATCCGCCCCTCCAGCATGTAGATGAATTCGGTTCCGGGATGCTCGAAAGTGGGAAACACCTCGGAGGCGTCGTCCATCGTGATGAGGAACGGCTCGAACGTCTTCTGCGGACCCTGATCATAGGCGAGCAAGTGGTACGTGTGCCCGCGTCGCGTGCCACGCCGAACGACTTCCATGCCTTGGCCGGACTTCACCAGTTGGGCCCCCCCTGACGGCGCGTCGTAGTAGCGGAAGAGGTGGGCGAGCGAGACGCCGAGCGCCCTGGCGATCCGCGAGAGCGTATCGAGGCTCGTGGCACTCTGTCCGTTCTCTATCTTCGATAGCATCCCACGACTGATGCCCGCCTGCGCCGCCACGTCCGCAATAGTCAGGTGATCCTTTTGTCGGAGCTCCCGAATGGTTCCGCCCAGATGCCGGTACAGGGACCGATCGTTCCCGTCGCCGGGTGCCGGCGGTTCGGGGTTGGTCGGGTACACGGGCACGTTCATGGCACTCACACTGTGGGCTGGCCCAGCGCTGTGGGTCGGGGATGAACACGCTCAACGGCTACCTGCTCGCCGCAAGCAGGGGTCAGCAAGGTGGCGAGCGTTCACGATATCGCGTTTGATGCGTAGATAGATGCGCCGCAGGCTCGAATGTTAATACGGTGACGCCGCTATAGTAACAAGTCTCGGCGCACGATGACATTCAGATGCCCGCTTCCAGCAGCAAAGGAGATGGGGTCGGGCCTTGCATTTCGCCTCACTAGGCAAGGACAGCATGCTGCAGCCCCACCGAACTTGCGCGCAACCGTGCGGCTTGGCCCACTAGGTCCAACCCGCCTCGCGGCGCTGGCGGCACCAGTCCCCGATCGCGAAGGGGGTGTAGCACAGGAGCATGACGGCGGCGCCTACCACGATCATGCCAGCGAGGTACCACGGCCAGGGCCCTAGGTAGTCGAGCAGCGAAGGCTGGGTAGGCTTTTCTCGCAGGTAGAGGTAGTTGGTCCCCAGCGCAAGGTTCACGAAGAACATGAGGCCGAGGTAGACAAGGCTTACGACCATTGCGAGAAGGAGCGAGCGCGGTAGCGGCCGAAACCCGTAGACCACGGTCGCGTACGTCACGCCGAGCAACACCAGGGCATGGCTGACGAAGAAGGTGATGAACAACGGGTGCGGGAAGTTGTACTGGAGGTCGGGGGTCGCGAGCGCCATGAGGGAGCCGCCCAGACCCCAAAAATAGACGACCTCGTAGGCTCGGTATTTCCGGCCGAGTAACACCCACGCGGTGAGGAAGACGGAGACCCCGCAGAGGTGCAAAGGGAGGCTTTGCAGCAGCGGTAGCCCATAGCCGATTACGAGCACGGCGATTTTGAGTGCCTCATGGCCCAGGAGTGCGAGACCGAGCCCCTCCCCGACGCGCAGACGCAGTGTGGGCGAGCCGCGCGCTCGCATGCCAAGCGGCAACAGCACGCACACCAGCACGACAACGACGACCGTCGCCGTGTGGATCGGTCCGAAGGGCTGAAAGGCCGCGGCCTGGTTCATCGTGCTACAGGGCCACGGAGTGGGCTCGAGGCGTGGTGAATTCGCTATGCAACCCCGAGTCCGACTGGGACAAACCGGAAGCCCAGCCGGGACCGCTGGGGTCTAAAGGGGCAGCCGGAGCTGCCGGCTGCCACGATTCCCGGGGCGACCGAACTGTTCGGCCACAAGCAATCTCGCTGGCGCGGGCTGCCCCGCGCTCTCTGCGACGATGCTGATGTTCGCCAAGATGTGTCCTTCCCCCGTGCGTCGCTCAATCCGCTTTGACCTCAATCTTCTTCGCGGGCTTTTGAGCTTCTGGCTTCTTGGGAAGGGTTAACGTGAGCACACCCTTCTTGAAGGTTGCCTCGATCTTGTCGGCGTCGACGCCCTCCGGCATGCGGAAAGTGCGCTCAAAAGCGCCGTAGTGGCGTTCCTGCACATGGTAGCCCTTCTTCCTTTCCTCCTTCTCTTGCCTTTTCTCGCCTTTGATCGTCAAGCCAACGTCGGAAAGCTTCACTTCAATGTCTTTTTGATCGAGTCCCGGCAACTCGGCGGTGACTTCGAAGGCATTGTCCTTCTCGACGATATCCACCGCCGGAACACCGCCCCACGGCAATGCACGCTGCCAGAATGGCTCGAGTTCGAAGACCGAACGGCGGAAGGGGGATCTCCAAAAGTCGCGGTCGAAATCCTCGAACAGCCGGTCAATCTCCCGGCGCAGACTTCCAAGAGGTCGCCACGCCTGCACCGAAGTGGCTTTCTCCTCGGGCGCTATTTCCTCGCTTTTCACAGGGACCTTGGTCGCTTCTTCGGACATGATAAGAGCTCCTTACAGTAAGAGTTTAGTCACACTGTCCTCACCGGACATAGGAACATGGTGGATCAAGTCACAACCAGAATCTACCACCCCGTAATGAATCTGCGGTTTCGGTAGCGGACAGGAACTGGGAACATCAGCTCAGCTTTGAAATCACCCGTCGCTGCCAGGACTGTTGTTCAACTTCCTTGACGCACTATATCCCCCCATCTTGTATACCAGCTTGGCCGCAAGGAAATCCGGCGCGTGCAGCCCTGCGATGGGCGACAGTTCCATCACATCGAATTTAACCATCCGTTTGGCCAATGCGATCTGCCGCAGCCACCAAGTTGCTTCCTCCCCGGACAGCCCACCTGGCTCGGGCGTGCCGGTGCTTGGCATGATCGACGGGTCGAGCGCATCAACATCGAACGTTATGTACACGTCGTCGGAGGGAATCGCGCTTTGGACCTGATCGAGCGTCAATGGGGCGCGCAAGGTGATATCGACAAGAGCGATTACCTTAGCAAGAAGCTTGAGGCGGTGGAAGTGCGTCCGCGCAGTGTCTCGGAGCTGCTTGCGGCACAATGGGCAAGACGGGGTTTCAGGGAAGAAAGCTCGCCGAGGTTCTTGATGTCTGGACTGCGATGGCGTCGGACCCGAACTGCACCATTTTCATGGGGTACTCCGGTTCCCTGAGCACGACCGGGCAGTGGAAGATAGTGCACTGGCTAATGGAGAACCGCTACATCGACGTGCTGGTGAGCACCGGGGCCAACATTACCGAGGACGTTTTCGAGGCGATGGGCAACTCGTATTATCAGGGATCGCACTTAGTCGATGACGAGGACCTGCTCGCTCATCAGATAGACCGCTACTATGACGTGTTCGCCGATGAGCTACAGTACCGGACAATGGAGAACCTGCTTGGCGAGTTCATGATGACGCTTGACCCTTTTGCGAGGTACTCCAGCGCAGATTTCCTATACAAGTTCGGGGAGTACCAGAACACGAAGGGAATAGACTCGATCACGGCGGCCGCGCAGAGGGCTGGCGTACCCGTGTTTTCGCCGGCGATGGCTGACAGCGGCTTTGGCGTTGCTTACTACCAGTTCGCCAAGAAGCGCGGGCTTAAGGTGGCCGTTGATCAGCTCAAGGACTTCGAGCAGATGGGCGACATAGGTGACAAGGCGACCAGCACCGGAGTGATCTACGTGGGGGGCGGTGTACCAAAGACACGATACAGCTCATAGCGGTGATGGTGAGCCTCATTCGCGGGGGCGACCAGGCGTTTCCGCATAGGTATGCCATTCAGATTACTACCGACTCCCCCCAGTGGGGAGGGCTGTCAGGCTGCACCTTCGAGGAGGCCATCAGCTGGGGCAAGATAGACGAGAATGCCCTAAAGACAGTGCTTCATGCGGACGCGACGATAGCACTGCCCCTGGTTTCGCACGGACTCTTGGAGCGGTTGCAGGGTAAGAAGCGACAAGGTCCAGATCTTGGCTGGGTCTTCAACCTACCAGATCGCTGACAGACTCTACCGTTGAAGAGGAGGTGAAGCATGCAGTTCAGTGAACAGATCTTGCAGCAAGTCTGGGACGAGGCACGGGCAACAGCGGATCAGGACAGTAGCATCTGGCGCAGGGATCAATGCGGAGCATGGATACGGCGAGAGCATTACGGCCGCGCCCAGTCGGAATTCGGCTGGAAGATAGAGAACATCTCGGCCGGCGGACCAGACACGGTCGATAACCTGCGCGCCTTTAACTGCGCGAACTCCTACGATCGGGCGAACAGGCGCGCGCATTGCCATCTGACTGCCGATATGTCCGACGTGCCGACACCGGAACGCGTATTCGAGCCACGTAATCGCAGGGCTTGAGCGCGCCACCCGGTCCCCGGGGCAGCGCTGCCGGGTCCAGTCGTCGTAGCGGGCATTCGTCTGTCCGAGGCCCAACCGGCTCTTGTGGGTCGAGTGTGGTCGGCCGAACCAGCGCACCCAGTAGACATGCGATCGCTCGGTGCTCAGACTATAGTGGCCACGCCGCAGCGTGTCGGAGAGCGTTGCTGCCTCCCGCTTCTTCATGCCAGCGGCCGCTCAGCTCCAACGTTGGAGCGTCG